>ERZ1023280.40-NODE-40-length-30911-cov-234.920178_pt1 | contig 30911 bp, 30 predicted proteins | sample MGYA00380466_ERZ1023280 | MGnify/ENA primary metagenome ERZ1023280 (study PRJEB33173, sample SAMEA4830374) | metagenome | study: EMG produced TPA metagenomics assembly of the PRJEB25223 data set... | reverse complement strand
TGTCCTTTCTCAAGCTTAGCTTTTTTTCAACCCACTACAGTTGACAAAGAGCCATTTAAAAAAGCGAATTTCAATCGAAACTCGCTTTTTTACAAAATGTATTAGTATAAATTTGTATCTTATACTCAATGAAAATCAAAGAGCAAACTAGGAAGCTAGCCGCAGGTTGCTCAAAGCACCGCCTTGAGGTTGCAGATAAAGCTGACGTGGTTTGAAGAGATTTTCGAAGAGTATTAGTTCAAGTGCCAGATGTCTTCGTTATACTGAGCGATTGTACGGTCAGATGAGAAGAATCCTGCTTTAGAAATGTTAACGATGACTTTATCCAACCATGCGTCACGGTCTTCGTAGTCAGCAAGCATTTGCTCTTTGACTTTGATGTAGTCTTCCAAATCAAGAAGAGTCATGAACCAGTCTTTGTTGATCAATTCATTGTAAAGACGTTCCAAGCGCTCTTTGTTTCCAGCTGCAAGAACTGCATCACTAACGATGAAGTCAACCAATGGTTTGATAGCTTCACGAGCGTAGAATTCGCTTGATTTGTAAGCTGCTTTTGCGTAAAGGTCGATAACAGTTTCTGAATCTTCACCGAAGATGTAGATGTTTTCTTCTCCAACCAACTCAGCGATTTCCACGTTAGCACCGTCCATAGTACCAAGTGTCAAAGCTCCGTTCAACATGAATTTCATGTTACCAGTACCTGAAGCTTCTTTAGAAGCAAGTGAGATTTGTTCTGAGATATCACATGCTGGGATAAGGAAACTTGCTGCAGTAACGTTGTAGTTTTCAACCATAACTACTTGCAAGTGTGGAGCTACTGCTGGATCGTTAGCAATAACTTCTGACATGCAAAGGATTAAATGGATAATGTCTTGAGCGATTGTGTAGGCTGGAGCTGCTTTACCACCAAAGAAGATTGTGATTGGACGAGCAGGGATGTTACCAGCTTTGATGTCAAGGTATTTGTGGATCACGTACAAAGCGTTCATTTGTTGGCGTTTGTACTCGTGAAGACGTTTGATTTGGATATCAAAGATAGAATTTGGATTGATTTCCACACCTTGGTGTTCTTTCAAGTGACGAGCCAATTTACGTTTGTTGTGAGCCTTGATGCTTTCCAATTTTTCTTTGACAGCTGCTTTGTCTTCATAAGACAAAAGTTTTTCAAGCTCATCTGCTTCATGGTGCCAACCATCTCCAAGAATCTCATCCAAGTAGTGAGACAATCTTGGGTTAGCATGCATAAGCCAACGACGGAAAGTGATACCGTTTGTTTTGTTGTTGAACTTTTCTGGGTAAAGGTCGTAGAAGGCTTTCAACTCAGAATTTTTCAAGATTTCAGTATGAAGTGCTGCAACCCCGTTAACACTGTATCCGTAGTGGATATCCATGTGAGCCATGTGAACACGTCCGCTCTCATCGATGATTTGAACAGCTGGATCTTTGTACTCTGCCTTCACACGACGGTCCAATTCTTCGATGATTGGTACCAAGTGAGGAACCACTTCTTGCAAGAATTCAAGAGGCCATTTTTCAAGCGCCTCAGCAAGGATTGTGTGGTTAGTGTAGGCAGTCATGCTACGAACAATTGAGATTGCTTCGTCAAGCTCGATACCACGTGCAGTCAAAAGACGAATCAATTCAGGAATCACCATTGATGGGTGAGTATCGTTGATTTGGACAACTGCGTAGTCAGCAAGGTCATGCAAGTTGCTTCCTTTTTCGATTGCTTCGTCGATGATCAATTGCGCACCGTTTGAAACCATGAAGTATTGTTGGAAGATACGGAGCAATTCACCTTGACGGTCACTATCATCTGGGTAAAGGAAGAGAGTCAAGTTGCGAGCGATATCTGTCTTGTCAAAGTTGATACCATCTTTAATAATAGAAGAATCAACTGAATCCAAGTCAAACAAACGCAAGCGGTTTTTAGTCGCTGTTTCATAACCAGTAACATCAATATCGTAAAGAGTTGATGTCAAAGTAAAGTCTGCAAATGGTACTTGGTAGCTACGGCTTGAGCGAACCAACCAGTTTTGCTCTGTCAACCATGCATTTGGAATTGTTTCTTGTTGGTTGTTTTTAAGAACTTGTTGGAAAAGACCAAAGTGGTAGTTAAGACCAACACCGTCACCATTCAAACCAAGAGTAGCAATTGAGTCGATAAAGCAGGCAGCCAAACGTCCCAAACCACCATTACCAAGAGATGGTTCCAATTCAACTTCTTCAACTTCGATCAAGTCTTTACCTGCAGCTGCAAGTTCTTTTTTAACATCGTCGTAAAGACCAAGGTTAATCAAGTTGTTTGACAAGAGTTTACCAATCAAGAACTCAGCTGAGATGTAGTAAACTTTTTTCTTACCAGTGTTGACTGGTTTTTGGCTGCTTGCAAGCTTGCTGTAGTTAAGAAGAGCAAGGTAAAGCTCTTCATTGCTACATTCTGCAATGGTTTTATTGTAACGATTTTGTACAAATTCTTGTAGTGATAACATGTTTAGTTGTCTCCTGATTATTGTCTTATTTCTTTAAATCTACCAAATTTTCATTAATTCGGCGATAAATTGTTGTCAAGTCAAGCAAACCTTCCTCGACAGCTGGTGTCAATTGATCTTCAGTCATACGCCAAGACCAGTTTCCACCAAGGGTAGATGGGAAGTTCATACGAGCTGCCTCATCCAATTCTAGTAAATCTTGCATAGTTGCAATTGCCATAAAGCTAACTGATGAAAATACTGTACGAAGCATAGCGTGTACCACTGTTTCGTATTCTTTACGGTTCGTGTAACGAGCCATGTACTCACGAGTCGCATCATCAATCTCATTACGGTACCAACCAAGAACCGTATTGTTATCGTGTGTTCCTGTGTACATAACTGAGTTAGCAGGTGCCAAGTGTGGGCTATCAATGCTTTCGTCTTCTGGGTTGAAGGCAAATTGAAGAATCTTCATTCCTGGGAAGCCAGTACGTTCACGCAATTCGATCACTTCATCTGTCATGAAGCCAAGGTCTTCTGCGATGATGTTTAGCTCACCAAGTTCTTCCTTAACGGCTGCAAAAAGCTTGTAGCCTGGACCTTTCACCCACTCACCAGGTGCTGCTGTATCGGAACCAGCAGGGATTTCCCAGTAAGATTCGAAGCCACGGAAGTGGTCGATACGAACGATATCGTAGATTTTGAAGCTTTCACGCAAGCGTTCAATCCACCATTTGTAGCCGTCTTTGTCCATTGCTTCCCAGTCATAGATTGGGTTACCCCAAAGCTGACCAGTTACAGAAAACTCATCTGGTGGGCATCCTGCGATACAAGTAGCCTTACCATTGACATCTGTTTTGAAGAGATGTGGATTTGCCCACATATCACTTGAATCTTCCGCTACGTAGATTGGCATGTCCCCAACGATTTCGATGTGGTTGTCGTTAGCGTAAGCTTTCAATTTCAACCATTGTTGGAAGAAGAAGTATTGAGTCACACGGTGGTAAACCAACTTGTCTGCCAATTGCTCACGATAGCTTTCAAGTGCTGAAGCTTTACGAGCACGAGCATCTGCATCTGGCCATTCAGTCCAAGCAAGATTGTCAAAATACTCTTTGATAGCCATATACTCAGCAAAGAGCTCAAGCCATGATTGGTTGTCTTGAGCAAATTTCTCAAAATCTTTAACATCTCCGACTTCAAAGAAACGTTTCACCGCTTTTTCTAAAAGAGGACGACGTGCATAGTAGATTTTAGCATAGTCAACTTCAGACGCATCGCTACCAAAGTCAACTCCTTCAAGGTCACTTGCTTCCAACAAACCTTGCTCCACCAAGATATCTAAATCGATAAAATGAGTGTTTCCTGCGAAGGCTGAGAAAGATTGGTAAGGAGAATCCCCGTAACTAGTTGCTCCTAATGGAAGGATTTGCCAGTAACGTTGTTTTGTACGGACCAAGAAATCAACGAAGTCGTAAGCACTTTGACCAAATGATCCGATTCCGTAAGCTCCTGGAAGAGAAGAGATGTGCATCAACACACCACTTTGACGTTTTTTCATAATAGCACCTCGTGTGTTAAAATAATGGAACGTTGCGTATTTTGCAGACGCAAACGTTTGCGTTACTTATAAGTATACTCCTTTTCAAGCATAATTGCAAGCGTTTTTAAAAAACTTTTTTGATTATTTTTAAGGAGACTAACTCATTTTAGCAAAGATAACTTAAAACTATCTAATCCTAAGGTTTGACTCTCACGAGACAGTCTACAAAGTACAAAACCTCCTTAGGGAGCTTGAATTTATATGTAACAAAGCACAAACGTCCATAGAAAATAGATAGGGATTAGAACCAGGGAGGTAGCCCCTCCTGGTTTCCCTCTTTAGACAGATTCCATATATTTTTATTAAAAATACTGTATTCTTATCTATTTCATACTTTTCTTCTATTAAAATGCAAAATTATGCTATCAAATCAAGCTTAAAAATTTTTTAAAATTTTTACAAAAAATACTTGCAACCGTTTTCTATTTGTGCTATACTAAGCTCATAAAGGAAAACGTTTGCGTTTCCTTATCAATAAAACTTGCTATTCTTTGGGAGGAATACACTATGTCATCTAAATTTATGAAGAGCACTGCGGTGCTTGGAACTGTTACACTTGCTAGCTTGCTTTTGGTAGCTTGCGGAAGCAAAACTGCTGATAAGCCTGCTGATTCTGGTTCATCTGAAGTCAAAGAACTCACTGTATATGTAGACGAGGGATATAAGAGCTATATTGAAGAGGTTGCTAAAGCTTATGAAAAAGAAGCTGGAGTAAAAGTCACTCTTAAAACTGGTGATGCTCTAGGAGGTCTTGATAAACTTTCTCTTGACAACCAATCTGGTAATGTCCCTGATGTTATGATGGCTCCATACGACCGTGTAGGTAGCCTTGGTTCTGACGGACAACTTTCAGAAGTGAAATTGAGCGATGGTGCTAAAACAGACGACACAACTAAATCTCTTGTAACAGCTGCTAATGGTAAAGTTTACGGTGCTCCTGCCGTTATCGAGTCACTTGTTATGTACTACAACAAAGACTTGGTGAAAGATGCTCCAAAAACATTTGCTGACTTGGAAAACCTTGCTAAAGATAGCAAATACGCATTCGCTGGTGAAGATGGTAAAACTACTGCCTTCCTAGCTGACTGGACAAACTTCTACTATACATATGGACTTCTTGCCGGTAACGGTGCTTACGTCTTTGGCCAAAACGGTAAAGACGCTAAAGACATCGGTCTTGCAAACGACGGTTCTATCGCAGGTATCAACTACGCTAAATCTTGGTACGAAAAATGGCCTAAAGGTATGCAAGATACAGAAGGTGCTGGAAACTTAATCCAAACTCAATTCCAAGAAGGTAAAACAGCTGCTATCATCGACGGACCTTGGAAAGCTCAAGCCTTTAAAGATGCTAAAGTAAACTACGGAGTTGCAACTATCCCAACTCTTCCAAATGGAAAAGAATATGCTGCATTCGGTGGTGGTAAAGCTTGGGTCATTCCTCAAGCCGTTAAGAACCTTGAAGCTTCTCAAAAATTTGTAGACTTCCTTGTTGCAACTGAACAACAAAAAGTATTATATGATAAGACTAACGAAATCCCAGCTAATACTGAGGCTCGTTCATACGCTGAAGGTAAAAACGATGAGTTGACAACAGCTGTTATCAAACAGTTCAAGAACACTCAACCACTGCCAAACATCTCTCAAATGTCTGCAGTTTGGGATCCAGCGAAAAATATGCTCTTTGATGCTGTAAGTGGTCAAAAAGATGCTAAAACAGCTGCTAACGATGCTGTAACATTGATCAAAGAAACAATCAAACAAAAATTTGGTGAATAAAAAATTTGTTCAAGGGGGGTGGAAATCAAATCCCCCTTTGAATTTATCAATAGAGACACAAATAATTTAGCTTTCTTATAAAAAAGTAGTATCCTATGAAAGGAGTTAATATGGAAAAGCAACAACCTAGTAAAGCAGCCCTGCTGTCTATCATTCCTGGGTTAGGACAGATTTACAATAAACAAAAAGCCAAAGGTTTTATCTTCCTTGGTGTAACCATCGTATTTGTCCTTTACTTCCTAGCACTTGCAACCCCTGAATTGAGCAACCTCATCACTCTTGGTGACAAACCAGGTCGTGATAATTCCCTCTTTATGCTGATTCGTGGTGCCTTCCATCTAATCTTTGTAATCGTTTATGTACTCTTTTATTTCTCAAATATCAAAGATGCACATACGATTGCAAAACGCATTAACAATGGAATTCCAGTTCCACGCACACTCAAAGACATGATCAAAGGGATTTATGAAAATGGCTTCCCTTACCTCTTGATCATTCCATCTTATGTTGCCATGACCTTCGCGATTATCTTCCCAGTTATCGTAACCTTGATGATCGCCTTTACCAACTACGACTTCCAACACTTGCCACCAAACAAGTTGTTGGACTGGGTTGGTTTGACCAACTTTACAAACATTTGGAGCTTGAGTACCTTCCGTTCTGCCTTTGGTTCTGTTCTTTCTTGGACTATCATTTGGGCTTTGGCAGCTTCTACTTTACAAATCGTAATTGGTATCTTCACAGCTATCATTGCCAACCAACCATTTATCAAAGGAAAACGTATCTTTGGTGTTATTTTCCTTCTTCCTTGGGCTGTCCCAGCCTTCATCACTATCTTGACATTCTCAAACATGTTTAACGATAGTGTCGGTGCTATCAACACTCAAGTATTGCCAATCTTGGCTAAATTCCTTCCTTTCCTTGATGGAGCTCTTATTCCTTGGAAAACAGACCCAACTTGGACTAAGATTGCCTTGATTATGATGCAAGGTTGGCTCGGATTCCCATACATCTACGTTTTGACTTTGGGTATCTTGCAATCTATTCCTAACGACCTTTACGAAGCAGCTTATATTGACGGTGCCAACGCTTGGCAAAAATTCCGCAACATCACTTTCCCAATGATTTTGGCTGTTGCGGCACCTACTTTGATTAGCCAATACACCTTCAACTTTAACAACTTCTCTATCATGTACCTCTTCAATGGTGGAGGACCTGGTAGTGTCGGAGGTGGAGCTGGTTCAACCGATATCTTGATCTCATGGATCTACCGTTTGACAACAGGTACATCTCCTCAATACTCAATGGCGGCAGCTGTTACCTTGATTATCTCTATCATTGTCATCTCAATCTCTATGATCGCATTCAAGAAACTACACGCATTTGATATGGAGGACGTCTAAGATGAATAACTCAATTAAACTCAAACGTAGACTGACTCAAAGCCTTACTTACCTTTACCTGATTGGTCTATCAATTGTAATTATCTATCCACTGTTGATTACCATTATGTCAGCCTTTAAAGCAGGTAACGTCTCAGCCTTTAAACTAGATACTAATATCGACCTCAATTTTGATAACTTTAAAGGCCTCTTCACTGAAACCTTGTACGGTACTTGGTACCTCAACACTTTGATTATCGCCTTAATTACCATGGCTGTTCAAACAAGTATCATCGTACTTGCTGGTTATGCTTACAGCCGTTACAACTTCTTGGCTCGTAAACAAAGTTTGGTCTTCTTCTTGATCATCCAAATGGTGCCAACTATGGCCGCTTTGACAGCCTTCTTCGTTATGGCGCTTATGTTGAACGCCCTTAACCACAACTGGTTCCTCATCTTCCTCTACGTTGGTGGTGGTATCCCGATGAATGCTTGGCTCATGAAAGGCTACTTCGATACAGTGCCAATGTCTTTAGACGAATCTGCAAAACTAGACGGTGCAGGACACTTCCGCCGCTTCTGGCAAATTGTTCTTCCACTTGTTCGCCCAATGGTTGCCGTACAAGCTCTCTGGGCCTTCATGGGACCTTTCGGGGACTACATCCTCTCTAGTTTCTTGCTTCGTGAGAAAGAATACTTTACTGTTGCCGTAGGTCTCCAAACCTTCGTTAACAATGCGAAAAACTTGAAGATTGCCTACTTCTCAGCAGGTGCTATCCTCATCGCCCTTCCAATCTGTATTCTCTTCTTCTTCCTACAAAAGAACTTTGTTTCAGGACTTACAAGTGGTGGCGACAAGGGATAATTTATCCCCGCCACCCTTTTTCATTTTATACTCTTCGAAAATCTCTTCAAGCCACGTCAGCTTTATCTCCAACCTCAAAGTTGTGCTTTGAGCAACCTGCAGCTAGCTTCCTGGTTTGCACTTTGATTTTCATTGACTATTAGCGATTGTCACTGTAAATAATATCCTTGTAGCAAGCAATTTACCCCCTATACTTGAAATAAAGCGCATTTCTCTATATAATAATACTCATATAGAAAACACCTTTTAGAAAGATACCTATGCTTCCATATCCATTTTCCTATTTTTCAAGTATTTGGGGGTTTCGTAAGCCCCTGTCCAAACGTTTCGAGCTCAACTGGTTTCAACTTCTCTTTACCAGTATCTTCCTTATCAGCTTGTCTATGGTACCCATTGCTATCCAAAACAGCTCCCAGGAGACCTATCCGCTAGAAACTTTTATCGATAATGTCTATGAACCTCTGACAAATGAGGTTGTCCAGGATCTCTCTGAACATGCTACAATTGTCGATGGCACATTAACTTATACTGGAACAGCTAGTCAAGCCCCTTCTGTTGTGATTGGTCCAGGTCAAATCAAGGAATTACCTAAGGACTTGCAACTGCATTTCGATACAAATGAACTAGTCATCAGCAAGGAAAGCAAGGAACTGACCCGCATCTCTTACCGAGCCATTCAGACTGAGAGTTTCAAAAGCAAAGACAGCTTGACCCAAGCAATTTCTAAAGACTGGTACCAACAAAATCGTGTCTATATCAGCCTCTTCCTAGTTCTCGGTGCGAGCTTCCTCTTTGGTTTGAATTTCTTTATCGTCTCTCTAGGAGCTAGTCTTCTCCTTTATATCACTAAGAAATCACGCCTCTTTTCATTTAGAACCTTTAAAGAGTGCTATCACTTTATCTTGAACTGTTTAGGATTGCCGACTCTGATTACACTTATTTTGGGATTATTTGGCCAAAATATGACAACCCTGATTACTGTACAAAATATTCTTTTTGTTCTGTATCTGGTCACTATCTTTTATAAAACACATTTCCGTGATCCAAATTACCATAAATAGGAGATTTTTATGCCCGTTACGATTAAAGACGTGGCCAAGGCTGCTGGTGTTTCGCCTTCAACCGTAACCCGTGTTATTCAAAATAAATCAACCATTAGCGACGAAACAAAAAAACGCGTTCGCAAAGCTATGAAGGAACTCAACTACCACCCAAACCTTAACGCTCGTAGCTTGGTAAGCAGCTATACTCAGGTTATCGGATTAGTTCTTCCTGATGACTCAGACGCCTTCTACCAGAATCCTTTCTTTCCATCGGTTCTACGTGGCATCTCTCAAGTCGCATCTGAAAACCACTATGCCATTCAAATAGCAACAGGGAAAGATGAGAAGGAGCGTCTCAACGCTATTTCACAAATGGTCTACGGCAAGCGTGTAGATGGGCTAATCTTTCTCTATGCCCAAGAAGAAGACCCTCTCGTAAAACTCGTCGCAGAAGAACAGTTCCCCTTCCTTATCTTAGGTAAATCTCTATCTCCTTTCATCCCACTTGTCGACAACGACAATGTTCAAGCTGGTTTTGATGCGACTGAATATTTCATCAAAAAAGGCTGCAAACGCATTGCCTTTATCGGAGGAAGTAAAAAGCTCTTCGTGACCAAAGACCGTTTAACGGGCTATGAACAGGCGCTTAAACATTACAAACTTACCACTGACAACAATCGCATCTACTTTGCCGACGAGTTTCTGGAAGAAAAGGGCTATAAATTTAGCAAGCGATTATTCAAGCACGATCCACAAATTGATGCTATCATCACAACCGATAGCCTCCTAGCTGAAGGTGTTTGTAACTATATTGCCAAACACCAGCTGGATGTCCCTGTTCTCAGCTTTGACTCGGTTAATCCCAAGCTCAACTTGGCAGCCTATGTCGATATCAATAGTTTAGAGCTTGGTCGTGTTTCCCTTGAAACTATTCTCCAGATTATTAATGATAATAAAAACAATAAACAAATTTGTTACCGTCAATTGATCGCCCACAAAATTATCGAAAAATAAGAGACTGGGCAAAAAGTCGTTAAAAGCAAAAACGCATACTATCAGGTATTGAAAAAACTTGATACTATGCGTTTTAATGTGGGAAGATTTACTTCCTTTTCTACTGAAATTGAGTCTTTTCCCAAGATCTTTTTATACTCAATGAAAATCAAAGTGCAAACTAGGAAGCTAGCCGCAGGTTGCTCAAAACACTGTTTTGAGGTTGTGGATAGAACTGACGAAGTCAGCTCAAAACATGGTTTTGAGGTTGTAGATGAAACTGACGAAGTCAGCTCAAAACATGGTTTTGAGGTTGTAGATAGAACTGACGAAGTCAGTAACATACATACGGCAAGGTGAAGCTGACGTGGTTTGAAGAGATTTTCGAAGAGTATTAATCACTAATTATCTATCTCAACAAATCTTCCTAGAATATGAACATTTTCCGAGACAGAGACAAAGGAGCTTGGATCCACTTGTGTCATAATCTGTTTAAATTCATTAAACTCTGCACGTGTAATGACAGTGATTAAAACTGCCTTTCTCTCGTGATTATAGGTTCCTTCTGCATCGTGGATCATGGTTGCTCCGCGGTGCAATTTTTTATGGATTTTTTCAATTACCTTCTCTGGATGATTTGTCACAATCATGGCCTGCATACGCTTTTGCTTAGTAAAGACTGCGTCTGTCACACGGCTAGAGACAAAGATGGTAATCATAGAATAAAGAGCGTATTTCCAACCAAAGGTCAAACCTGCTATCAGCATGATAGTTCCATTTACCAAGAAAGAAATACTACCGACATTCTTACCCGTTTTCTTACGAATAGTCAGGCTGACGATGTCCGTCCCACCACTGGAGATATTGTTTCGAAGAGCAAAACCAATCCCCAAACCCATAACAACACCCCCAAAAAGGGCATTGATAATGGGATCCTCTGTCAAGGTTGCCACAGGGACAAACTGGATAAAGAAGGAACTCATAGATACCGTGATAAAGGTAAAGACGGTGAACTTATGGCCAATCTGATACCAAGCTAAGACCATCAAAGGGAAGTTAATGGCGTAAAAGCTTAGCGAAATCGGAATATGAAAACCAAACCAGTGATTACTCAAGGCAGAGATAATCTGTGCCAGACCTGTTGCACCACTCGAATACACATGCCCTGGTTGGAAAAAGAAATTAACTGCTACTGCTGATAAAAAACCATAGACCAGAGAGGCCGAAATCTTCTCATCATACTTTTCTCGAGAGATACTTTGTAAGACACGTAAAATTTTTATCTGATAAGCAAAGCGGCGCAGATAATAGCGCCACCGCTTAATTCGTTTTGTTTGTTTCATCTTCTTCTACTTGTAAGCTGAGTTCCTCTAGTTGTTTGAGAGCGACTGTTGATGGAGCTTGTGTCATTGGGTCAGTTGCCTTGTTGTTCTTAGGAAAGGCAATGACTTCACGGATATTTTCTTCTCCAGCAAGCAACATGACAAAACGGTCAAGCCCGATAGCCAAACCACCGTGTGGTGGGAAACCATAGTCCATGGCTTCAAGAAGGAAACCAAACTGGTCATTGGCTTCTTCAGTTGAGAAACCAAGAGCCTTGAACATGCGTTCTTGAAGGTCTTTTTGGTTGATACGAAGGCTACCACCACCAAGCTCATAACCGTTCAAGACGATATCGTAAGCAATGGCACGAACCTTAGCCAAATCACCTTCTAATTCGTGAGCAGTCTCTTCCTGTGGAAGTGTGAAAGGATGGTGGGCGCTCATGTAGCGGCCTTCTTCTTCAGACCATTCAAACATCGGCCAGTCAACCACCCAAAGGAAGTTGAACTTATCATTATCAATCAAGCCAAGCTCTTTAGCAATACGTCCACGAAGGGCACCCAGTGTTGCATTAGCCACTTCAAGCGTATCCGCCACAAAGAGAACCAAGTCCTTATCTTCAAGAACAAGCGCTGTTGTCAATTCTTCTTGGATACCAGTCAAGAACTTGGCAACTGGTCCGTTTAATTCTCCATCAACCACCTTGACCCAAGCAAGACCTTTGGCACCATACTGTTTGGCTACTTCCGTCATCTTGTCGATGTCTTTACGTGAATAGTTGTCCGCAGCTCCTTTGACCACAATCGCTTTTACAGCAGGTGCTTCTGAAAAGACTTTAAAGTCTACACCTTTGACCACTTCTGTCAAGTCCTGAAGCAACATGTCAAAACGAGTATCTGGCTTGTCAGAACCGTAAAGAGCCATAGCATCATCGTATTTCACACGAGGGAACGGTAGCGTTACTTCGATGCCTTTTGTTTCCTTCATCACGCGCGCGATCAAGCCTTCTGTAATATCTTGGATTTCTTGCTCAGTAAGGAAGGACGTTTCCAAGTCGACCTGAGTAAATTCAGGCTGGCGGTCTCCACGCAAGTCCTCGTCACGGAAACATTTAACGATTTGGTAGTAACGGTCAAAACCAGCATTCATCAAGAGCTGTTTCGTGATTTGTGGACTTTGAGGAAGAGCGTAAAAATGCCCCTTATTAACACGAGACGGCACTAAATAATCACGCGCCCCTTCAGGCGTTGACTTAGAAAGGAATGGTGTCTCCACGTCGATAAACTCCAACTCATCCAAGTAGTTGCGGATAGAGTGGGTCACCTTGGCACGAAGTTTAAGATTTTCCAACATTTCTGGACGACGAAGGTCAAGGTAACGGTAACGCAAACGTGTATCGTCATTTGCCTCAATGCCATCCTTAATCTCAAATGGTGTTGTCTTAGCTGTGTTAAGCACAATAAGAGCTGTCACGTTTAACTCAACCGCACCAGTTGGCAACTTATCATTGGCTTGCTCACGCGCAGCGACCTGACCAGTCACCTCAATAACAAATTCGCTACGAAGGCTTTCAGCTGTTACCATAACCTCTGCAGATACTTTTTCAGGGTTGATAACCAACTGCATGATTCCTTCACGGTCACGAAGATCGATAAAGATCAAACCACCAAGGTCACGACGACGGCCAACCCATCCTTTCAAGGTTATTTCTTGTCCGATGTGTTCCTCACGAACACGACCAGCATACATACTACGTTTCATTATTTCTCTCCTCTTTTATTCTGTTACTATTTTACCATAAAAGCGCAGGCTCTTCATGAAAATCATCAGAAAAGTTTGCCAGTCTTTAAAAGTCAGGTGAAAGCCCTAAAAATTAGCGCTAATGCTCTTCGAAAATCTCTTCAAACCACGTCAGCGTCGCCTTACCGTATGTATGGTTACTGACTTCGTCAGTTTCATCTACAACCTCAAAACCATGTTTTGAGCTGACTTCGTCAGTTCCATCTACAACCTCAAAACAGTGTTTTGAGCAACCTGCGGCTAGCTTCCTAGTTTGCTCTTTGATTTTCATTGAGTATAATACAAAAATCCGATGAACTTCACCGGACTCTTTTATTTTGAATTTTTGCCTGCTTTACGCTTTTCAGCGATTTCGGCTGCCTTTCGAGGCAAGACAATTTCCGTTATGTAAGCCGTCCCAAAACGCAGTACACCTGCAATAGGAGCAAAGACAACTGCTAGATAGTTATAGAAGAAATCGCCTTTGAAGGCATAAGCTAGCGCTCCAATGATGAAAAATAGAACGACTGCCTGAATCACTGCTAATAAAATTACTCGTTTCATGTGACCTCCTGACTCTATTATAGCATGAGAATCATCAAAAAGCCGACTAAATTATTCAAAGCGTGAAGAGAAATACTGTAGACCAGACCTTTTCTGCTAATGTAAGCCAAACCCAAACTAAAACCAAGGCTAAAATAGACAAAAAATTGTTGCACATCACCTGGAAAATGAATCAAGGCAAATAGAAGACTAGATACCAGAAGAAAAATCAGGGTTCGTTTACTATTGTCCTGCTTAGGAAAGAGATAGCGTGCTAACATCCCTCTAAAAACAATCTCTTCCGTCAAAGGAGCAAAAATAACCACAGCAAAGAATGAGAAAAGTGGTTGAGACAAGGTCAAGTCTGTCGCTATTTGTTGATTTACTGAAGGATCATCTGGCAAGAAGAATTGAACGACCAGAGATAAGAACCAAACCAAGACAGGAAGCCAAATAAATCGATTAAAGCCGCTCTTCTCAATATGAACAGGAGCCTTCTGATACCATTTGTAAATGCCGTACACATATACTCCAGCCAAGGCCACATAGAGTAGAGTAACAGCATAGGGTGAAGCGCCTAAAGCAAGCGACGCAGTCGCGAGCCCCTGAATAAAGCCATAGATAAATAAAAAGGATAGAAGGGCTAGAAGAATCCAGCCAAGGTTTTTAAGTAATTTCATAGATAACTCCTTTATTTGAAATAACGTTTTACCATAGGTAACTGCATCACATTGATATAAACATGGATGGCTCCTACAAGCAAGAAAGCTAGTAACTGAATCTCTCCTGTCAAGAAAGAAATGATAATAAGAAAAATATATAAGGCTGGTAAGACATATTGGTGTAATTGGAATAAAATTCGAAAACTCTGTTCCAAATTAGCCTGACGCTCCCCTTCATCATAAGAATTTATATAGTTCAAGACATCCTTTGGTGTAGCGAAAAATTCCAAATCAAACTGACGAACAATCGCAATGGTTTTAAAAAGAGATTTTTGAGCGACTAAGAATACCACAAAGAGTAAGAAAGAAAGGAAAAATGTTTGAGGGTTTGTATGCAATATAATCACCTCACTTAATGAAATAAAAATAGCCAATGGAATCGCTACACCTGTAATATTAAAAGCAATGGTTCCAAACTCAAGATTCCGATACATTTGCACATAATAGGTTTCATTCAGATCGTCATCCATTTCCTCTTGATACAAGGAATGAAATTTTCTGCTTTTCTTTAAGAAATTGAAAGTCAAAAGCATACTAATGAAACCTATCAGTAAACAAATAGCTGATATCCATGGCATCAAGGCTTTTACATCTAAAATAATTTCGTGGGATTCGACACGTGCCTTAAACATCCCTACAAACATGCCCAAGACCCCCCAAAAGTCAAAAGCATACTAATGAAACCTATCAGTAAACAAATAGCTGATATCCATGGCATCAAGGCTTTTACATCTAAAATAATTTCGTGGGATTCGACACGTGCCTTAAACATCCCTACAAACATGCCCAAGACCCCCCAAAAGACAATAGACATCAAAAATAACAATCTACGTTTCTTTTTCATATTCATTCTCCTTTTTCACTTGCTAGATTTTTGGATTTCTTTTCAATCCATTCAATTACTGGGATGAGAGCAAAGTAGACCCAAACAAATTGGTCGCTTTGATAGGGATTAAACCAGCTTAGGTCCATCCCAATCAGTAGAAATACGCTGACTAATAAAGCTATGACCACTACATAATAAATCACTTTATACTTGTTCATCACTCGTCCTCCTCCAAACGAAATACCGATTCGACTGTTTCGTTGAAAATTTGAGATATTTTCAGGGCAATGATAATGGATGGGGTGTACTCATCCCGTTCTAGTAGGCTAATGGTCTGTCTGGAAACCCCTGCCAGTTTGGCTAGGTCGGTTTGATTGAGACCATCGCGAGCTCGAAGCTCTTTTAGACGATTTTTTAGTTGCATGTTACACACCTACTCTCCGTCAAATTCAACGGTTTGGATATCTTCAATACGTTGCAACTTGAATTTTTCTTTCCCCTTTTTATCAACACTACGTAGTTTGACCCATTCCTCGTCAACATCCACAACTTCCCAGTTATCTGGCCCAATATACACTCCCGTTATAATTGGTTCCTTTCCAATCATTTCTTGTAATAATCTCGACATTTCTGCGTTTCCTTTCTCTTTTCGCTCAAGTTTTTTGATTTTCTTCTCTAGTTTCTTGATTTTTTTAGAATCATTAGAATAAAAGAAAATCAGAAATAGTATAAATCCTAGTACCCACATCATAGCTCCTTTCTTCTTTTCTCTTAACTTGCTTACATTGTAACACATCTTTTTCTTTTTGACAAGTATAGTTGTCAAAAAGTTTATGATTTTTGTCATTTTGCAAAAGAAAAAGGTCAGGAGTAAGCTCCTGACCACTTTATCTATCATTAATACTCTTCGAAAATCTCTTCAAACCACGTCAGTTTCATCTACAACCTCAAAACCATGTTTTGAGCTGACTTCTTCAGTTCTATCCATAACTTCAAAACAGTGTTTTGAGCAACCTGCGGCTAGCTTCCTAGTTTGCTCTTTGATTTTCATTGAGTATAAAATCCTAGTTTTTCAAAGATTTCTGAGAAGTTTTGGCTGATTGTCTCAAGTGACACTTGCACTTCTTCTCGGGTTTGGTTGTTCTTGACCGTCACTTGTCCGCTTTCGACTTCGCTCTCGCCTAGGGTGATGAGGGTCTTAGCCGCAAAGACATCGGCTGACTTGAACTGAGCTTTGAGCTTACGGTTGAGGTAATCACGCTCTGCTTTGAAACCTTGTTGGCGAAGGGCTTGGACTAGTTCTAGGGCTTTGACATTTGCTCCATCACCCAAGACTGCGATATAGACATCTAGGGCGTTTTCGATAGGGAGGGCCACGCCTTGTTTTTCAAGGATGAGAAGCAGGCGCTCTACACCAAGCCCAAAACCAAATCCAGCAGTTTCAGGGCCTCCAAAGTAAGCAACCAAACCATCGTAGCGACCACCCGCACAGACTGTCAAGTCATTGCCCTCAATCTCTGTGATAAACTCGAAAATGGTGTGGTTGTAGTAGTCCAGACCACGCACCATATTGGTATCGATGATGTAGTCTACTCCAAGATTTTCCAACATCTGACGCACAGCATCAAAATGAGTTTGGCTTTCTTCATCAAGAAAGTCCAAGATAGACGGCGCATTCTCTACTGCTACCTTGTCTTCTTTTTCCTTAGAGTCCAAGACACGAAGAGGATTTTCCTCCAAGCGACGTTGGCTATCCTTAGACAAGGTCTCCTTGAGCGGTGTCAAATAGTCAATCAAGGCTTGGCGGTAGGCTGCACGGCTCTCAGGATTTCCAAGAGTGTTGAGGTGCAATTTGACACCTTGAATACCGATTTCCTTCAAAAAATGGGCTGCCATAGCGATTGTTTCCACATCGGTAGCTGGATTGCTAGAGCCAAAACACTCAACACCAATCTGGTGGAATTGGCGCAAGCGCCCTGCCTGTGGACGCTCATAACGGAACATAGGTCCCATATAGTAGAACTTGCTTGGCTTTTGCACTTCTGGGGCGAAGAGTTTATTTTCCACATAGGAACGGACAACGGGCGCAGTTCCTTCTGGACGGAGGGTAATATGACGGTCACCCTTGTCATAAAAATCGTACATTTCCTTGGTTACGATATCCGTTGTATCTCCGACAGAGCGACTGATAACCTCGTAATGCTCAAAAATAGGCGTGCGCACTTCTGCATAGTTATAGCGCTTGAAAATCTCACGGGCAAAGCCCTCAACGTACTGCCACTTAGCAGATTCAGCAGGTAAAATATCCTGCGTTCCTTTTGGTTTTTGTAATTTCATAGGGAATCCTCTTTAAACTTAATAGTCTTATTTTACCACAAATAAAGGGATTAAAACAGTAAGAAAAAAATTAGGATTTAGATATCATTTTTGAGATTAAGAATTGTCAAAAAAATAGCTAGCAAGGAAAGACCAACAAATAGCATCCAAGTCAACTGTATATTCCATACGGCTACTAGTGAAAAACAAGCTGTTCCCACAGGTATGGATAAGGTAAACAATAGACCTAAAAAATTACTAGTATGAGCTAGAACCTCTGGAGCTAGATTTTTCATGAGCATGGCACTAATCTTTGGTTGAACTTTACCAGACACATACAGGGTAAAGAAGAGAAATAGCAAACCAAGCACGACTTGATTGAATAAATTAGCCAAACCAACTAGACTAAGTCCTACGGTCGCCCACATCATCAATCTAGGCAAGGACTGCTTCCCAAAATAATCATTGCCCGTAAGGCTACTGATGATGATTGCTACTAAAACACAGAATTGATTGATAAATAGTGCCTCTGTATAAGAAAAATTCAAGAGAGAATGGCTCAAAAAGAAGATATTATAAATTCCACCCAAAGCGCCACCCAAGGAATTAATAAGCAAGACAGCAAAGAGCATAAAACCAAAGTTTTTCTGCCCACTTTTAAGAAAAACGAGACGTAAATTTCGGTAAATTGTTAGGAACTGGTCTTTGATAGAAAGCTTCTCATTTTTTAAGTTTTCACCATCAGCAGATGACATTGACAGGCTCAATTTGCTTTTTCCTAAAAAGAGGATAGTGGCTGATACTAGGAAAAAGCAGGCATTGATTCCCGCAACGAGAGAAAAATTGTTGACCGATAGAGCTAAGAGCCAGACTCCGAAAGCTTGACCACCAATAGCTGAAATATAGGTGATGAACTGTGAAAAAGAATAAGCCTCCATCAGATCATCTTCAGCTACTTTTTCCTTAATAAGAGGCATACGCAGGCCACCTACAAAATCACTGATGATATCACTAATGACATTGATCAAACACAGGCTAGAAAAGGCAAAGAGACTAGCTTGCTGAACAACTAGGGCTGCTAGAAAAAATAGAACCGCCTGAAACAAACCGCTATAGACCATCCATTTGACCTTGTCCCTCGTGTAATCTGCCCGAATCCCTGCAAAAACTGTAAAGAAGGTCGGAAGAATCATGACAATATTCGCCATAGCAACAGCAAAAGATGCTTGTGACAAGGTCGATGCATAGACGATAAAGACCAGGTTGAAAATCGAAGCACCAAAAGCATTGAAGAAGCGTGATAAAGTCAAAATTCTATAAGCTGGATTTCTAAACAATAGTTTCATAGATAATCTCCCTCCTTGTTCTAAGTTCTACATCAAGAATAGCTTTAGTATAGCACTTATGAATTTGCGAAACGATTCTTTTGAATATATGCAACAAACAAAATGAGCAAAAAAACGATAGAACTTTTGTAATGACCTGAGAGAGGGTAACAGTTCTATCGCTTCAAATTTTTTCTTGGTTTGCAGATACTCAACATTCGGTCGTATTTCTATAGTATTCGGCAGATTTATTACAGCCAAGCATCTCAAAAATACGGACAGCATCCTCCATCTTTTTCTGGCCTTCCTTGACTCTACCTTGCTTGCTATCAAGGAGACCTTCTGCCCACAGATAAACAATTCGGAAATAGGTCTCATTTTCCTTGTAGAAATGCTCTTCGATAACACGTTTAAAATAATAGGCATTGGTAAATTCTTCACACTCAATACTAGCTAAAAAGCCATTGAATAGTATAGTATGAAAAAGGTTTCGATTGCCAGACATTTCCATTAGAAAATCAGATTTACGTACCAGATCTCGTACATATCTAGTAAAAAGAGAAACAGATAAAAATGGAAAACTGACTGAAAATAAATTGAGTTCATAGATTCCCCAGATCTCGGTAGAAAACAAATAATCATGAAGGACTTTTCCTTCCTCTGCTGTTAACTCTACCCTTTCATCTATGCTCTTCATATAAGACTTGATCATAATGGCATTTAGAATATGTTTCTGTTTGTTGTGAGAATGGGCATGCTTTTGATACTCCCTGCGATATAAGTCCTCAAGAGGTGCTATATTCTTTGGTTCCAAGACATCTGTAATTTCTTTTCTCAACTCAGAATCTGTATCATACTGGAAACCTCTCGCCAGAAAGAGGATCTCCTCCACACTGGCAGATATATTTTCCAGAGCAAATAGAAACTTTTCCACCGAAAGCTCACTCTGACCTGTTTCAAAACGGGACAACATAGACGGCGAAAATTGTCCTCCGGTTGCTTGTCTCAGTGAGATATTTCTTGACTCTCGTAATTGTCTAAAGACTTTTCCAATCTGCTCCATAGACTTCCCCTTGATTCCGTATTTTCTTCATTTTATCATATTTTTCAGAAAATTCATCAAAAACTTGCCAAATTGTCAGAATTATGAGAAAATAGAGGATATTTATCACGTGGAGGGACTGCTATGAGAGACGATATCAAAATCAATGACCGTGCTTTGGCCTTGCAAGACCAAATTATCGAAAAACTAGAGAAAGTTTTTGATACAGATGTGGAATTGGATGTTTACAATCTAGGTCTGATTTATGAAATCAATCTGGATGAAACGGGGCTCTGCAAGATTGTCATGACCTTCACCGATACTGCCTGTGATTGCGCCGAAAGCCTGCCTATTGAAATTGTGGCAGGTCTGAAACAAATCGAGGGTATCAAAGATATCAAGGTTGAAGTTACCTGGTCGCCTGCTTGGAAAATCACACGAATCAGTCGCTATGGCCGTATTGCCCTTGGACTACCACCTCGTTAAGCAGGCCAATCACTTTTAAAGATGAAAAAAGCAAGCCGAAAATGGCTTGCTTTTTGATACTCAATGAAAATCAAAGGGCAAACTAGAAAACTAGCCGCAGGTTGCTCAAAACACTGTTTTGAAGTTGTGGATAGAACTGACGAAGTCAGCTCAAAACACTGTTTTGAGGTTGTGGATAGAACTGACGAAGTCAGTAACCATACCTACGGCAAGGCGACGTTGACGTGATTTGAAGAGATTTTCGAGTATGAGTTTATTTTTTACCTGACTTGTCCATATTCCAGAAGTCTGTCACGGCTCCGCGTGAAGCAGATGATACGATGTGGGCATATTTACCGAGGACACCACGGCTGTAAAGTGGTGGCAAGGTTGTTTCTGCCTTGCGTTTTTCAAGTTCTTCTTCGGATACGGCCATGGAAATTTCTTTGGTATCTTGGTCAACCGTAACGATATCGCCGGTACGGAGATAGGCAATTGGTCCACCATCCTGAGCTTCAGGAGCGATATGTCCAACAACCAGACCATAAGTACCACCAGAGAAACGTCCGTCCGTCAAGAGGGCCACCTTATCTCCCTGACCTTTACCAACAATCATTGATGAAAGTGACAGCATCTCAGGCATACCAGGACCACCTTTAGGTCCAACAAAACGAACAACGACTACATCGCCATCAACGATTTCATCTGTCAGAACGGCCTGAATCGCATCTTCTTCTGAGTCAAAGACCTTAGCTGGCCCAACGTGACGACGCACTTTAACACCTGATACCTTGGCAACTGCACCGTCAGGAGCAAGGTTCCCGTTCAAGATGATAAGCGGACCATCCGCACGTTTTGGATTTTCAAGTGGCATGATAACTTTTTGGCCTGGAGTCAAGTCTGCAAAGTCAGCCAAGTTTTCAGCTACAGTCTTACCAGTACATGTGATGCGATCTCCGTGAAGGAAACCATTTGCCAACAAGTACTTCATAACCGCAGGGACACCACCGACTTCGTAGAGGTCTTGGAAGACATACTGACCAGATGGTTTCAAGTCGGCCAAGTGAGGCACACGTTCTTGAATCGTATTGAAGTCCTCAAGTGACAAGTCAACATTTGCGGCATGGGCAATGGCGAGCAAGTGAAGAGTGGCGTTTGTAGAACCACCGAGAGCCATCGTTACAGTGATAGCATCTTCAAAGGCTTCACGAGTCAAGATATCTGATGGTTTGAGACCAAGTTCCAACATCTTAACAACAGCACGTCCTGCTGCTTCGATATCTTCTTTCTTATCAGCTGATTCAGCTGGGTGAGAGGATGACCCTGGCAAACTCATCCCTAGAACTTCGATAGCAGTTGCCATGGTATTAGCAGTATACATACCACCACAACCACCAGGGCCAGGGCAGGCATTACATTCAAGACGTTTCACGTCCTCAGCTGTCATGTCACCGTGGTTCCATTTTCCGATACCTTCAAAGACAGAAACCAAGTCGATATCTTTACCATCAAGATTTCCCGGTGCAATAGTTCCACCATAGGCGAAAATAGCTGGGATATCCATATTAGCAATAGCAATCATAGATCCAGGCATGTTCTTGTCACAGCCACCGATAGCGACGAAGGCATCCACGTTGTGACCACTCATAGCCGCCTCGATGGAGTCCGCGATGATGTCACGAGATGTTAGAGAGAAACGCATACCAGGCGTTCCCATAGCGATCCCGTCCGCTACGGTAATGGTTCCAAACTGTACAGGCCAAGCGCCTGCAGATTTGACACCTTCTTTAGCCAGTTTCCCGAAATCATGCAAGTGAATGTTACATGGTGTATTTTCCGCCCAAGTCGAAATCACTCCCACAATCGATGTTTCAAAGTCCTTATCTGTCATACCAGTCGCACGAAGCATAGCACGGTTAGGTGATTTAACCATGCTGTCATAGATGCTACTGCGGTGACGTTTATCTAATTCAGTCATCTTATCCCTCCCATTTCAGTTTTTACTATTATAGCACAATTTAAAGGCAATGAACAGAATAAAATTCTTGAATTTTCAGAAAATTCTATACGCATGTGAAATATTTAAAATTAAAAACAACAAAGCGGATTAGTGCACTTTCTGATGACCAGAATATGCTTTTTAATCCGCTTTCTTTAAATAACGTAATGTAATTTTTACAGAAATTCTTTCAGATAAGTGTATTTAACATCTATCTTGCATTATAAATTTCTAGAACCTTCTCTTTTATATTCGATTCACTCAAACCATACTCATTAAGAAGATAATCCATTTTCCCTACTTGACCGAATCTTTCTTGAACACCCATCCGATGAATTTTTGTTATTCCATCATCAGAGAATAATTCACATAAAGCACTGCCAATTCCACCTATCTGATTGTGATTTTCTACAGTAAATATAGTTTTTCCACTTAACATTGTTTTTATCTGTTCTGGTATCGGTTTGATTCTAAATAAATCTATCACACCTACTGAATAACCTAATTTAGACAGTTCATCTGCAACTCGAATACTTGGAGCAATCATTATGCCAGAAGCAACGATTACAAGATCTTCACCATGCCTTAACTCAATGTAGCCTTTAGAAAAATCTTCTCCACCTTGATACACAGGAACTGGAGCTTTTCTAATTGTTCGAATATATTTTAGTCCTTTTAAGTCTAATGTCTGGTTCAATATTTCACGAAATTGGATATCATCAGTTGCTTCAAAAATGATCGATTTAGGAATTAAACGTAACAATCCAATTTCTTCAAATGGCATATGTGTCCCACCATTCATTTCTGCAGTTACTCCTGCATCTGATCCAATCACAGTGGCATCCAATTGTGCGTATCCAAGAGAAATAAATAATTGATCAAATACCCTTCGTGAAGCAAAAGGACCAAATGTATGAAGATAAGGTCTAAACCCCTGAATAGACAAGCCTGCTGCAAGGCCGACCATTTCTGCTTCCATAATCCCAACATTCACATAACGGTCTCCAAAGTCCTTTTCAAGATTATGAGTAGCCATCGAACTTGACAGATCGGCTTCTAAGACTACTATATCAGAATAACTTTGATTAGCCTCTAAAAGGAAGTCTCTATATACATGCCGTAATTCTTTCGTACTTCTCATCATTCTGTTTCCTCCAATTCCTGACTTAATCTTTCTACAACTGAAGTTAACATTTGTCTCTCCTCTACAGTAGGGCGAAGATGATGATTGGATTTCATTTCTTCCAGCTCTTGAACCCCTTGACCTTTAATAGTATCTAATACAATGCACTTAGGTGATGAATTATTTGACTGTTTTAATTGGACAATCCCTTCATAAATTTCTCTAATATCTGAACCCTTGACCCTAATGGATTCAAATCCAAATGCTGAAAATTTTTCTACGAAATCACCTGGATTACAAATATCCTTTGTAAAACCATCTAATTGTTTTTTGTTATCATCAACAAATACAATTAAGTTGGATAACTGTTGATGAGAAGCAAACTGTATAGCCTCCCAACATTGTCCCTCATTTAACTCACCATCTCCAACAATAGCATAAGTATAAAAGGGACTCTTTCTTATTCTCTGACCATATGCAAGTCCAGTTGCAACACTAATTCCTTGTCCTAAAGAGCCCGTTGTCATATCTATGCCTGGCGTTAGATTTCTATCAGGATGAGACGGTAATTTGGTTCCATTTGTATTTAAAGAATATAAGAATTCTTTGTCAAAGAAACCATTCAAATAGAGTGTACTGTATAGAGCTGGTCCTCCATGACCTTTTGATAATATGAAATAATCTCTATCTCGTGCTGCAAATATTTCTGGAGTCATTGGCATTATTTCACCATAAAGCACTGCTAAAACTTCTACGATAGACAGACTTCCTCCGTAATGTCCGAATCCAAGATGATTCAATGTTCTAAGAGTATTTAATCGGATGTTAGTCGCAAATTTTCTTAACCCATCTTCTCTATTTTTACTTAAAATCATCCCTTATTCCTCCTTTGCAGATGGCTTTTTAATAAAGGATACTCCAAACATAACTGCTAGAATAAGAACAAGACCAATCACAATGCCTGCTTGTGAGCCAAATTGATTTAACATTCCTAAAATAATTCCTGATAGACCAAAATCTGCATCTGAGAAAGTTGATCCTTGGAAACCAAGTCCTCCCAAAACTGGCATTAAAAAGACTGGAAGAAAACTGATTAAAATACCTTGTAAAAATGCTCCAATAGTGGCTCCACGAACACCACCAGATGCATTCCCAATGACACCTGCAGTCGCTCCACAGAAGAAATGAGGCACAACACCTGGTAAGATAACAACCGTTCCTGAAGCAATCATAATTGCCATACTTACTAAACCACCAATAAAACTAGAGATAAATCCAATTAGAACTGCATTGGGTGCATAAGTATAAACAATCGGACAATCCAAAGCAGGTTTTGAATTAGGTACAAGACGCTCTGAAATACCTTTAAAGGCTGGAACAATTTCGCCCAAAATAAGGCGAACACCTGCTAAAATAACAAATACCCCTGCTGCAAATTGACCTGCTAATTGTAAAGCATAAACTAGACCACTTGTACCACTACTGATTTCTTTTTCTATATATTCTGACCCTGCAAAGATAGCTACAATAATGTAAATAACTGCCATAGATAAAGTGATACTAACAGTACTATCACGTAAAAAAGCTAAACTCTTTGGAAATTTAATGTCCTCTGTTGATTTTGATTTGTCACCGATAAGGCTACCAGTAAAACCACTCAACCAATATCCCAAAGAACTGAAATGACCTAAAGCCACCTTGTCATTTCCAGTTAATTGAACCATATATTTTTGCACAAATGCTGGGGAAATACTCATAATAATACCGAGTGCTAATCCTCCTAGTAAGATGAGAGGCAAGCTAGTAAAGCCAGCAACTGATAAAATGACCGCAATCATACATGCCATATATAGAGTGTGGTGCCCTGTTAAAAAAATATATTTAAATCGAGTAAAACGAGCGATTAAGATATTGAACACCATGCCTGCAAACATAATCATTGCAGTAGCTGAGCCATATGTTGTTAAAGCTACAGCTACAATTGCTTCATTATTCGGCACAACGCCAGATAAATGAAAAGCATGCTCAAACATGGTACCAAATGGATTTAAAGAATTTTGTACAATTCCTGCACCACCAGATACAACTAAGAAACCAACAAAGGTCTTAATTCCACCTTTAATAATATCAGGTAATTTCTTCTTCTGAAGAACTAATCCTAAAATTGCAATTAAAGCTACTAAAATAGCTGGTGTACTAACAATATCCAATATGAACTTCATCATGACGCTAGCCTCCTATATAAGTCCTTTTTCTTCACAAAGTTTAGTAATTAATTCTCGTAGTTCATCCATATCAATAATACTATTTAAGATACGAACATCTCCAAGATGACTAGCTGAATCAGCTAGATCACGACCAACAATCCAAATATCAGCTGCATTTGGATCTGCTCCACCTAAATCATAATGTTCAACTTCTACATCCGAAACATTCAAATCACTCAATACAGATTCAATATTCATCTGTACCATAAAACTTGAACCTAATCCTGAACCACAAGCTGTACCAATTTTTAACATTATCTAATCCTCCTGTTTAATTATCATTTTAATGTCATCATAGTTTTTTGATGATATTAAAGTTTGAACATGATTTTTATCTCTTAAAATTGTTGTTAAATGTGACAAAGCCTTTAAATGACTCTCATTATCAATGGCTGCAATACAAATCAACAATCTTACCTCTTGTTCTGGATTATCCAATAAATAAATCGGTTCTTCCAAAACTAACATTGACATTCCTATTTCATTCACACCTTCATCTGGCCGAGCGTGAGGAATTGCTACTCCCTTCCCTAAATTAATAAAAGGTCCAAACTCTTCTACTTTTTGAATCATTGCCTCAGGGTAGTTCTCAGTTATCTTATCTTGATCCAAAAGCGGTTTAGCTGCTAAACGAATCGCCTCCTTCCATCCTAATTTTTGCGAACTAACCTGATAGGTTTCTTTGGTAATAAGTTGTTCTAGCACTGGTACAATTTCCTTTCTATCATTTTTTTGATAAAGATAATTCTTTAACGCCAATATTAATTCCAATTCTTGTGTAATAATTCCATATCTTTTGACAATATTCAGGATTTGTTCAATCTCAAAATCCCCATACTCTAAATTCGGAAAATCTTTTAACACTAGTTCTACTAGTTGTATTGCTTGCTCTTCAGTCATCATAACCGAAACTAGATAATTTGGCTTTTCTGTCTCCACCTTTATGGTAGAAAAAACCATATCATAGTCACTACTAGCTTTCACCTGTAAATCATCAATCTTTGAGGTTCCTATAAACTCAATTTGAGGAAATAATGCTAATAGATTCTCTTTTAACATCAATGAAGAACTAACACCATTAGGACAAATGATTGCTGCTTTATAGCATTTTTGAGGCAAAGTATCTGCTTTCTTTAAATAACCTCCGAAATGGATAACAAAATATGCTGTTTCACTATCAGGTATGGGATTGTCAATAGCGTCCATCAAGGGCATCAAAGAATCTTTGACTAATTCAAATAAATCAGGATAATGTTCTTTAACATGCAATACATATTCATTTGAACTAGGTAGGCCGAACTTTAATCTATAGTAAGCCGGTATAAGGTGGCGGCGAAGATTTTCTCTCAATCCTTCCCTTTGTTTAAAATGTAACAAAGAAATATCTTCCATTCTACTTATAATAGCCTCTGTTAATTGATTAAAGTAAACCGGAGCAACATCTACTTCACCTTCAAAGCAACTTGATAATAAAACTGTGATATAGCGATAATCATCCTCAGAAAACACCGTATCTATAATTCCCAAATCAACCACTGTATCCAATAAAATAGTGGTTATATCTTGAATAACAGGAGATACTAATGTCTCTGAAAGACATACTCTTTCAACATCCCTTTGATACCTACACAGAATGAATACTAAACCGAAAAGGCAAACTTTTAATTGATTAACAATAGGTACTAGTTGTAGCTTCTCATAATAATCTTTAACTACCTGATTTATCAAATCATAAGTTAATGAATACCCCCAACTGGATAAAACATAATCCAAACCCCAAATCCCTATGGAGGATTCCAGCAACTCACTAACCATTTGAAAAGCTAAGCGGTGCTTATTCCACTCTGAACCGTGTAAAGTATAACCTTTTGCTCTACTGTACCCTAGCTCCAAATCATTATCTAACATAATCTTTCTTAATGATTGAATATCAGATAAGGTTGTATTCTTACTTACTTTCAAAAAGTCTTGGTAATGATTATTCGATATAAAATCTAATCGGCAAAAAGTGTAAAGATAGATTAAAGCTAAGCGAGTCGACTTTGGTAAAACCAATTCATCCGACTTAATAATATCTGTCAAAGACTGCTTCGTACGATTTGATAAACTATAGCGACCTTGTTTTTTATCCAGCACTATCCCTTTATTAGCTAGATAAGGCACTAAATAATCTATTCCTTCTTTGACTTCCTTTATAGGTAAGCTCACCTTAACAGATAATTCATATAATGATAGCTCACAATGATCCATCAAAGTCATCAAAATAACTAGTGCTCTATAATCAAACATTTCTCTTCCTTTCTAACTACAATTATAGTGTAAAAATTATAAGAATAAAAGAGTATTTGAGCACAATATAATCTCACCTTTTAAAAGAAATTATTGGGCTGAAAGTTTTTAGTGATTATTTTCAACTTTCTATTGACTTTTAAAAACAAAGTGATATCATTTAGATATCAAATAATGGGAGGTCATTCTTATGACTGAAAAACTAATCAATTCAAAACCAAATGGTGTATTCGCATTGATTCTCATTGAGTTGACAATCGTACTTGGTGTCTTTATATTTATAATGGGTGTTGGTTCGGAAAACATTTTTGGAATTATTATCGGACCTTTACTAATCGTAATTGCAGGTCTAGCTCATGCTGGTTTAAAAGTTGTCAAACCTCAGGAAGCTCTGGTTCTGACACTCTTTGGTAATTATACAGGTACCATCAAAGAACCTGGTTTTTACTTTGTCAATCCCTTCAGCGTAGCAGTCAACCCTGCAAACCACACTCGACTTGGACAAAGTGGTGATGTTAGCACAAAATCTCCTTTTTTAGGAGCTAAATCATCAAATGACAATGATGTAAATCTTGAAATTGGCAAGAAACAGATTTCCCTCAAAGTCATGACCTTGAGCAATTCTCGTCAAAAAATCAATGATTGCTTAGGAAACCCTGTAGAAATCGGTATCGCGGTAACTTGGAGAGTTGTCGATACCGCTAAGGCAGTCTTCAACGTTGATAACTACAAAGAATATCTTTCACTGCAATGTGATAGCGCCCTCCGTAATATTGTCCGCATCTATCCTTACGATGTGTCTCCTAATGTGGATACTACGGGTGACGGGCAAGCAGATGAAGGTAGTCTCCGTGGCTCTAGCGAAATTGTTGCTAACCGTATTCGTGAAGAAATCCAAAGTCGTGTTGAGGATGCTGGCTTGGAAATCCTTGAAGCACGTATCACTTACCTAGCTTATGCTCCAGAAATTGCTGCCGTTATGCTTCAACGCCAACAAGCATCTGCCATTATTGATGCACGTAAGATGATTGTAGATGGTGCTGTAGGAATGGTTGAAATGGCACTAGAACGGCTCAATGAAGGGGAATTGGTAGAACTTGACGAAGAACGAAAAGCTGCCATGGTTTCAAATCTCCTTGTCGTTCTTTGTGGCAATCATGATGCACAACCAATTGTCAACACAGGAAGTCTTTACTAAAGATGGCTGAAGCTAAAAAAAAGCAGATCCCCCTTCGACTCTCAACAAAGTTATACGCTGCACTCGCATCATGGGCAGAAGACGACTTTCGTTCAGTCAATGGCCAAATCGAATATCTCCTCACAGAGTGTGTCAAGCAACGGAAGAAAGACGGAAAATACGTATCAGAAACCATTGACGAACCATTTGAGATTGATATTTAACACCTTCTCCTGTCTGCCGTGTCGGATAGGAGAATTTTTTCATCTTTTTTTGTCAAGTAACTTTACTTTACAAAAAAAATGTGTTATCCTAGTATGGTTGATGAAAATCAGTAGATTGAATCGAATATAAATACCTAAAGGAGAAATCAAAATGGCAGTACCTGCACGTCGCACTTCAAAAGCGAAGAAAAACAAACGTCGTACACACTACAAAGTAACAGCTCCATCTGTAAACTTTGACGAAACTACTGGAGATTACTCACGTTCTCACCGTGTATCACTTAAAGGATACTACAAAGGACGTAAAATCGCTAAAGCTGCATCAGCTGAATAATAGAAGGGAGATACCATGCGCGTAAATATTACACTTGAACACAAAGAATCTGGTGAACGCTTGTACCTTACTTCTAAAAACAAACGTAACACTCCAGACCGCCTTCAATTGAAGAAATACTCACCAAAACTTCGCAAACACGTTGTGTTTACAGAAGTGAAGTAAGCATTCAATACGAATCAATACAGAAGAAAAACGCTTGATCAGCGTTTTTTCTTTTTGTTAATTTCACTATATTGCAAGAGAAATCATTCGAATGACTACATTTTTTGAAATAAGAATACGGATTCGGACGATTAAAAGTAAGAGAAACTCAAATGTAAGTTGGGGTTCCTTTTTTGTATATTTTTCAAATAACGCCTCTACACTATTTGTAGCAAATTCACCAACTACAGTTGCATCTTAGTTAAAATAAGTTAGAATATGTAAGTGAGTACCAGATATACCAAGACATCGTCACCATCTAAGGTATATTCAAAATACAAAAGTTGACCAACTAGATTTCTGAATATCCTTATATATCCATTCTTAAAATTGGTTTAAATAGCGTAGTCTTTTAAACTAGTTTTGAGAATCCAAAAAATCTTCCTACATATGTAAGAAGATTTTTTAGTTCAGAATGATTAGATTTAGCTAATGGATACCTATCCTACCCACTCACCGTTAGCATTGACTCGATAGCCATCGGGTGTAGTCGTGTTTACTAATAAATCTCCTGAATTATAGGTATAGTACCATTTACCAGAAACTGTAAACCAACCAGTAGCCATTGAACCTGATTCATTTAAGTAATACCATAAGCCTTTGTCTTTAACCCAACCAGTAGCCATTGAACCTGATTCGTTTAAGTAATACCATAAGCCTTTGTCTTTAACCCAACCAGTAGCCATTGAACCTGATTCGTTTAAGTAATACCATAAGCCTTTGTCTTTAACCCAACCAGTAGCCATTGAACCTGATTCGTTTAAGTAATACCATAAGCCTTTGTCTTTAACCCAACCAGTAGCCATTGAACCTG
>ERZ1023280.26-NODE-26-length-53954-cov-161.834951_pt1 | contig 53954 bp, 46 predicted proteins | sample MGYA00380466_ERZ1023280 | MGnify/ENA primary metagenome ERZ1023280 (study PRJEB33173, sample SAMEA4830374) | metagenome | study: EMG produced TPA metagenomics assembly of the PRJEB25223 data set... | reverse complement strand
AGGTCAGGGGTTTTGTAAGTTACATCTAGTTGAGAGAGGTATGAATGATTTGGGTAAAAGTAAAAAAGCTTTAAATCAAGCAGTTTAGACTATTGATTTAAAGCTTTTTGCGTATTCCAAATCTTTTGTAAAACCTCACCAAAACCAGCCTTCATTATCGTCAATGGCTTGAGCTTCTTTGCGTTTACGTGGGCCTGTTCCGTACATTTCTGCTTCGATTTCTTCCTTGGTTGGCATGATAGAAGCTAGGATGATATAGATAATCACCCCAAGTCCAAAGTTTGCGACTGTAAAAATGGCAAACAGAAAACGTACAAGGGTAACATCAAAGTTCCACTTGTCTGACAGACCTGCCAAAACTCCTGAAATCATGCGATTTCGTCTCATTTTATAAAATTTACTGTTCATGATATTTCTTCTTTCTGCTAGGTTAGACATAGTATATCACGGGTAGGCTCGGCTTTCATCAGTCCTCAGGCTGATTTATTAGTAGCAATTTACCTCGACAAAGTCCACAGCGATAGCGTCTGGTATCAATTCTTCGCTTGCGCTGATAACATTGTTGGCAGGATTGGCAACGATAAAGTTTGAGTGGTTTAGAGTGGCTATTTGTCAAGGATGGTACAAACCGTAATCCATCCACTGCTTTCAACAGTTCCTTAAAATCCCGATCCTTGTGTTGATAGCCTTTCCCTTGAAAATAGAGGTGATAATGACAGAGTTCATGTCGGACAATTTTCCTAAAAACGTCCAACCCCAGTTCCTGATAAACCTTGGGATTAAAATCCAAATGCCCATCTTTGGGGAAAAATCGCCCACCTGTCGAACGTAGACGCCTATTCCACTGGACATGATGGATAAAAGGTCTGCCGAAGTCTTCTAGTGAAACCTGCTTGACGTAATCAGTCAGTTTCATTTGGAGCTAGGAGAGACAGATTAACTTTTTCACGTTCAGTATCAATTTTCTTAACCCAAACGCTCACCAAATCTCCAACTGCCACCACTTGACTAGGGTGTTTGATAAACTTGCGACTCATATGGGAAATATGGATGAGACCGTCCTCATGAATTCCGATATCAACGAAGGCACCGAAGTCAACAACGTTACGCACAACACCTTCTAGCTTCTGACCTACCACTAGGTCTTTGATATCTAGGACATCTTGGCGAAGCACAGGTGCGTCAAAGGAATCACGGAAATCTCGACCTGGTTTGAGAAGATCTGCAATGATATCTTTAAGAGTTTCTGGACCAAGGTCTAACTCTTGCGCCATTTCCTTGACTGAAAGGGACTTGAGTTTGCTTTGGGCTTCTTCATTCAGGTCCTTAATGTCCAAGCGTTTGAAGAGTTCCTTAACGGCAGCGTAATTTTCTGGGTGAACTCCTGTATTATCAAGAATATTGCTACTTTCAGGGATACGAAGGAAACCAGCAGCCTGCTCAAAGGCCTTGGCTCCCAGACGAGGAACTTTCTTGATTTGGGCGCGTGAAGTGATTTTTCCTTCTTCCTCGCGGTATTTGACAATATTTTCAGAGATAGTTTTGTTGAGTCCAGCTACGTGTGAAAGAAGAGCTGGGCTAGCTGTATTGACATTGACACCAACTTGGTTAACCACTGTATCGACAACAAAGTCCAGACTCTCAGATAGTTTCTTCTGACTGACATCGTGTTGGTATTGACCGACACCAATTGACTTAGGATCGATTTTGACCAATTCCGCAAGAGGATCTTGCAAACGACGGGCGATAGAAATGGCAGAGCGTTTTTCAACGGTCAAGTCTGGAAACTCCTGACGAGCAAGTTCGCTGGCAGAATAGACAGAAGCACCACTTTCATTTACGATGACATAACTAACCTCAGGAAAATCTTTAAGAACTTCCGCCACAAAGGCTTCACTTTCACGACTAGCAGTACCATTTCCGATGGCAATAATTTCTACACCGTATTGACCAATCAAGTCCGCCAAATCTTTCTTGGCTTCTTCGATTTGACGAGCTGATGCTGGTTTGACAGGATAAATGACCTGTGTTGTCAGCATTTTTCCTGTTGCATCCACGACAGCTAACTTGGCACCTGTACGAAAGGCTGGGTCAAATCCAAGAACCACGCGCCCTTTCAGTGGAGCAACCAAGAGGAGATTGCGCAGATTGTCAGAAAAAAGTTGGATAGCTCCCTCTTCAGCTTTCTCAGTTAATTCTGTCCGAATACGACGCTCAATAGCAGGCAAGACCTTTTTCTTAACGGATTGCTGAACAACTTCATCAATATAAGCATTTTTCACCTTGAAACGAGTAGCAAAGAAAGCAAGAATACGGTCCGTCGCATGTTCAAAACCAATCTTCAAGACACCAAGTTTCTCCCCACGATTGAGAGCCAAGGTACGATAGCCTTGCATAGTTCCAACTGTCTCTGAAAAATCATAATAAATCTGAAAAACCTGCTTTTCATCAAGACTTTCATCCTTGGCTTGAGAAGTGAGTTTAGAGTGTCTCAGCACTTCCTGATAAGTCATAGAACGCAAGGTCACATCTTCCGATAAGGCTTCGACCAAAATATCAACTGCACCGGTCAAGGCTTCCTTGCCAGTCGCAAATCCTTCACAGACGAACTTTTCAGCTTCTTTCTCTAAGTCAACTATATTCTGCAAAATCAAGCGAGCAAGAGGAAAGAGTCCAGCTTCACGGGCAATGGTTGCCTTGGTACGACGCTTTTCCTTATAAGGAAGATAGAGTTCTTCAACGTCTGCTAATTTTTCGGCAACTAAGATAGCTTCTTCCAATTCCTTGGTCAACTTACCTTGTTCTTGAATCTTAGCTAAGACAGCTTCCTTACGGTCATTGAGATTTGTCAGACTTTTATCCAAATCAATAATAGCCTTAATCGCCACCTCATCCAGACTACCAGTCATGTCCTTGCGATAACGCGCGATAAAGGGAATAGTCGCCCCTTCAGCTGTCAAACTTAGAACGGTATCAATTTGCTTTAACGTCACTCCCAAATCCTGAGAGATTTTTTCATATTTTTTATCCATAAATCTATTATACCACAAGCTGGAAGGCTTTCTCCAATCCTTTTCATACTCAATGAAAATCAAAAAGCAAACTAGGAAGCTAGCCGCAGGCTGCTCAAAATACTGTTTTGAGGTTGTGGATAGAACTGACGAAGTCAGTAACCGTACTACGGGTAAGGCGAAGCTGACGTGGTTTGAAGAGATTTTCGAAGTGTATCAACTATCGAAAACAAATTAAAAAACTCCCTTTTCCGCAAAATAATAGTATAATAGAGGTAGAATTTAGAATCGAGGTACACCTATGGCTGTCAAATTTACAAAACGAGACGACTTGGACAAGATGTTTGAAGAGTTTGCTAAACTCCCTGATTTGAAACAAGTTACTTTCCCTGATGACAAAGAGAAAAAAGTCAAAGCAGAAAAGAAAAACTAGATGACTGCTTTTCAACAACTCCCATCTAGTGTACTTCAAACTGGAGCCATTTTTCTCTCCATTATCATTGAAGCCCTTCCCTTCGTTCTGATAGGAAGCATTGTCTCAGGGCTGATTGAAGTTTATATCACACCTGACAAGGTTTATCATTTTCTCCCTCGAAATCGTTGGGGGAGAATCTTTTTTGGGACCTTTGTCGGTATACTTTTCCCTTCTTGTGAATGTGGAATCGTCCCCATCATCAATCGTTTTCTGGAAAAAAAGGTTCCAAGTTACACGGCCGTTCCTTTTCTTGTGACAGCACCTGTTATCAATCCCATTGTTCTTTTTGCGACCTATTCTGCCTTTGGCAACTCCTTCCATGTCGCCCTATTACGAGCTCTGGGTTCCATTCTTGTGGCTGTAATACTAGGAATTTTTCTAGGATTTTTCTGGCAAGAACCGATTCAGAAAGAAAATCGTCTGGCTTGTCATGAGCATGATTTTTCTTACTTGAGTTCTGCAAAAAAAGTTTTTCAAGTCTTTGTGCAGGCCATTGATGAATTTTTTGATACGGGGCGTTATTTGGTATTTGGCTGCCTCTTTGCTTCTATAATACAGGTCTACGTTCCGACTCGGATTCTGACCTCTATCAGTGCGACTCCTCTTTTTGCCATCCTGCTCTTGATGCTTTTGGCCTTTCTTCTTTCGCTCTGTAGTGAGGCGGATGCCTTTATAGGTGCTTCTCTACTCTCGAGTTTCGGTTTGGCTCCAGTTCTGGCCTTTCTCGTCATTGGCCCAATGCTGGATATCAAAAATATTCTCATGATGAAAAATTACTTGAAAGCACGATTTATTAGTCACTTCATTACGATTGTGACTCTGGTCGTTTTAGCCTATTCTCTCTTGATTGGAGTCATCCTATGATTCGATTTTTAGTTTTAGCTGGCTATTTTGAACTGACTATTTACCTCCATCTGTCGGGCAAACTAAACCAGTACATCAACATGCACTATTCCTATCTGGCCTATATTTCCATGGTGCTTTCCTTTATCTTGGCAATTGTTCAATTGTATATCTGGATGAAGCAAGTCAAAACCCACAGTCATCTGAACAGCCGATTGGCCAAGATGACGAGTATTTCTCTTCTGGCTATTCCACTTGTCATCGGCTTAACTTTCCCAACTGTTAGCTTGGATTCTCAGACTGTTTCTGCTAAAGGTTATCATTTCCCCCTATCGGAAGGAACGGATCTAGCCATTCAGACAAGCGAAGGGACGACAAGCCAATATTTGAAACCAGATACCAGTTCTTATTTTTCAAAATCAGCCTATGAAAAGGAAATGCGAACGGCGGCGGATAAATACTTATCCCAAGATAGTATTCAGATCACTAATGAAAACTATATGGAAGTCATGGAGGCTATCTACGACTATCCAGATGAGTTTGAGGGCAAGACAATCCAGTTTACAGGCTTTGTCTATAACGACCCCAGTCATGCCAATAGTCAATTTCTGTTCCGATTCGGCATTATCCACTGTATCGCAGATTCTGGTGTCTATGGATTGCTGACCAAGGGCAATACCCGGCAGTATGAAAACAACACTTGGATTTCAGCCAAAGGAAAACTGGTCAATCACTACCATAAAGAACTCAAACAAAACCTTCCAACCTTGGAAATCGACAGCTTTACCAAAGTCGATAAACCAGAAAATCCCTATGTATATAGAGCTTTTTAAGAAAATCAAAATAAAAACGAACAAGTTCTCTTCTGAATAACAGAAAAAGAGCCTGTTCGTTTTTTGGTTATATGAAAATTAGTGACTTGTAGATTTTCATCTTATACCATTTCCAGCAATACAAGTAGCTCATAGAAAATAAGCGAGCCACTCATTCATTAGACTAGCGATTTCTTTAGGTGCTTGAGTATAAAGCTCATGGCCAAAGTTTTCTAAAAAAATAGTATCAAAATAGTCTGGCAATTCTTTTAGGGCTTCCTCTCTCCATGTAGCTTCATTAGGATAGCGAGGACTAATAAACAAGGTATCTCCCACTTCTCTCTTAAAAGCTTGTATTTTTCTCCGTAGGCGGAGTATCGCTTCTATATTTTCATAATTTATAGCCAACTCATATCTATTATACTCAACATTCCAGTGATAAGACTGTCTTACAGCTTTCTCCATATTTTCTGACCAATGCTTTGCTTCAGATTTTTCTTTAGAAGTAAGAACATCTAAGTCCGAAACAATTTGAGATTTGATATAATTTTTAGTTTCCTCTAACTCTGTATCCAAAGGTAAAATCTTATCTAAATCTAGATAGCCACCATCCAAAAGAATCAGTTTCTTTACTTCTTCAAATTCCGATGCGAAATAACGAGCTAAATCTCCTCCAAGAGAATGACCTATCAGACAGATAGATTCTTCCTCTACAATCTCATTTTTAAACCATAATTTCAATTCTGTTTCATCTCGAAGATGCTTTTCATATGGATTTAGAAAATAGACCTGCGAATCTAGTTCTTGAAAAAAATCCTTGCTATGATAGGCATTGCTTCCCAAACCGCCAATAAAATATTTTTTCATTCTCTACTTAATACTATGCTTATTCATCTTTTGTTCAAAGATAGTTGTGATAATCTGACGCAATTCTTCGCGTTCTTTTTCTGGAATCTCACCACTTGTTTGAGCTGCAGCGTAAAGTTCAGGGTATTCAATTGAAATGCATTTAATCGTACGTGTTGTAGCATGTTTTCTGACGAAAAATGGGATTCGCTTAATCAAGTCTTGTGGGACAAGCGCAAGAATCTTCTCAGCAGTTTCCTTGTCACTAATCTTAGACGTCGTCAGCCCATTCTTAATCATTTCCTGTTCTTTTTCTGTAAAATCTTTTAATTCCATTCGATTAGTCCTCCTATTTTCTCTATTTTAAATTATGTACTAATACAGATGAAACTACAAAGAATAAACTTTAAGAAATCTTCTCACTGATAAGATTTTAGCATTAGACTTCCTGCGAAACAAAATATGGTATAGTAGTTCTATGAATTATGAAGCAAGTAAACAACTAACTGATGCACGATTTAAGCGTCTTGTTGGTGTTCAGCGTACCACTTTTGAAGAGATGTTAGCTGTATTAAAAACAGCTTATCAACTTAAACACGCAAAAGGTGGACGAAAACCTAAATTAAGCCTAGAAGACCTTCTTATGGCCACTCTTCAATATGTGCGAGAATACCGCACTTATGAAGAAATTGCGGCTGATTTTGGTATCCACGAAAGCAACTTACTCCGTCGGAGCCAATGGGTTGAAGTAACTCTTGTTCAAAGTGGTTTTACGATTTCAAGAACTCCTCTCAGTTCTGAGGACACGGTAATGATTGATAGCCATTCCCATCAATATCGTATCTTTGGATATAGCCAATAAATGTTTCATTTTTGCGTGGTTTCTGGCTATTAACGATTGAAATAACCCACCAACTCATCAAAAATAGAAATAAAAATCCTAAGATTACTGTCATATCATAACACTATTAAAGTTTAACCCACTTATCATTATCCATGATAAAAGGCTTAGCCAGTCCCTCGCCTGTATAATCCGCATACTTGGTGCCTAAATACTTGTAGCAATCTTCCTTACTAGCAAATTTAATCGCTTGATAGGGCTCTTCGAAAGTCAATTTCTCTACAAATAAGAAACCGTCATCAGCAGGTACTAAGACCCCAACGTGGCCTACAAACAGATACTCGCCATCCAGATTGTCGTGCAAGACTACAGACAGCATTCGAGCTTTTTCATTGAATTGAAATTGTGAGAAGAATGTTTCCATCTTTTCAGCGTGAACCTTGACATCTGTAGTTGCCTCAGTTGGAACTCTCGAAAATAGAATATCAAACTCTTCCTTATCTTGTGAATCAAAGACCTTTCCTTTATCAATCGCATCATTATCTAGGAAAAGCAACTGGTCATTCTTTTCAAGCTTTGGAATGGTGACTGAATTTTTCAAAAGACAATAACTATTGATACGGCAGTTGGTTCCAACAAAATCGCCCTTCTTTTGATTCCAGAGATGACTGATTTTCTCAACATCGTATTCGGTGTGAGTAAAGGAAGTGAAATCTCCTGATAAGCCAGTTGAGCCGACAATGGTATTATAGTCATTAACGAGATTAAAAAATGCATCAACACTATTTGGATCCAAGTGAGCTGATAAGAGAGATTTGACCTCTTCTGTACTTACCTGGTTGTTTAGGTTGGTGTATGAAGCTTTCCATGGAACTTTCGCTGAACTGCTTTGCCTTTGATTCGTCCCCTCAGAAGTAGCATGTTGTTGTTGACAAGCAGCCAATCCTAAAAACAAAGCTGAACAGATTCCTAATGTGGCTAATTTTCTTGATTTCTTCATTTCTTTCTCCTAAATGTCTTGGATTAAAGTTTCTTTAACTACTGCTTTACAGATATTGATTACTTTCTCATTTAATGTGTTCATCGTCTTTCCCTCCGATTTGTTTTTTTGTTATTTCCTTAAGCTTGATTTAATTATAGTAGGCGTTCCGTGCTCTGTCAACAAATTTTTTACGAAAACACAACAAAGGTTTTCATTTTCGTGGATTTCGTGTTATGCTTTACTTACAAAAATAGAAATCGATTTCATTCATAGATAAAGAAGAGATTGCGATTGTTAGAGGTGAAAAACATAATAGATTGAAATAAGATATGAACAACTCTATTAGGAAAGGCAAATTAATTCCTAGAAATGTTTTAGCAGCTACAGCGTACTATTCCAAACTCAATCAACTATAAAACAATATAGACTAGTAATGGTTGGACTCAATAAGAATTGGGTACTAAGATAGGTATAAGTAAAAACACCATTAGAAATTATGAAAAAAGGGTTAGGTCTACTAAGAAAAATACTATATTTGACTTAGTTAAAGTATTCAGTAGCTTGATTGATGCCCTCTTTCCTCCAGTTCAAAAGGATTCTCCTAGCGATATCCAATCTATCTACGACCAACGGGCACCACTCAGACAAGGTAAAGTCCTAACCTATGCCTAGAGGCAACTGTATGAGCAGAAAAACGAAGATAAACGAAGTATCGTAAAAATCATCAGACTGGACGACTACAGACAGACTACTTACTCTCGTGTTAGGTAGTTTATCTCTGCAGGTAGCCGCTCGATGCAGGACAACGATTTAGATATGGAGTTTCCATTATCCCAGACGACTACGACCCAATCGCTTATGTCGTCAGCAAGTCCATGGAGCCAAAGATAAGAAACAGCGACTACCTATTTATCAAGAATACCCCACAGATTGACTATAATACCATCGGCATCTTCCAAGTAGACGGCACTAACTATGTCAAGAAACTCCGCCAAGGCTGCCTCAAAAAAACTCAATCCCGAATACCCCGACATCCACCTAGACGAAAGCAACCATATTCGTACCATCGGGAAAGCTGTCAGGCTATATAGGGAGAATTAAAAAAGGGGGAGAATGGCGATATAAAGCAAACAGATTTTAAAAGATTCGAAAAACTTTGAAAAAGTTCATTCTACATTTCAAAAAAAGAATAAGTGACCTAAAATAGATTAGATTTTGTTAAACAATAGTGATATGTAAATTTAGAGAAAGGCATTTAAGATCACTTTGCAAAAGGCAAATACTAAACTAGAGAAACCGATAAACCAGCCCCTTAGTTCCCATATTTTCAGGCACACACTCCTTAGTACACTAGCTGAGAAGAATGCTATAATGGTTAGAGTGGAACACAAAAACGCTAAAACAGTAAATAACATCTACACTCACGTAAGTAAAAGAATGGAGCAAGCTACTTTGGAGGTTTTAAATACCATATCATTAAATCGAAAATATATCAGATCGAATCTAGACAAGTAGATTGCGATTGCTAAAACATTTGTAGAAATTCATTTGACTTTCTAATCAATTTGTGCATATCTTATTTCATACTCAATGAAAATCAAAGAGCAAACTAGGAAGCTAGCCGCAGGTTGCTCAAAGCACTGCTTTGAGGTTGTAGATAGAACTGACGAAGTCAGTAACATATATACGGTAAGGCGACGCTGACGTGGTTTGAAGAGATTTTCGAAGAGTATCAATCCATTATGAAAGTTTTGCCCCCTTTTTGCCCCCTGGACAAAAAAAGAGCCCATCATACAGGCTAGAAAGCTGGATATGATAGGTTTTTATATTTTTCTTAACGTACTGTGCGGATACGCATTGTGTTTGTGCGAACAGCTTCTCCTACTGGCACACCAGCAACGATAACGATATCATCGCCTGACTCAACGAGACCTGCTTCTACCGCTTTACGTTCAGCGATTTCGAACATATCGTCAGTTGAAGATGGAGCATCTGTCAACATTGGGATAACACCCCAGTTCAACATCAAGCCACGTTCTGTCAATTCGTCAAATGTCAATGCTAAGATGTCAGCATTTGGACGGTATTTAGAAATCAAACGTGCAGTATGACCTGTCTTAGTAAGAGTTACAACCAATTTGATATCCATTGAGCTAGTAGCATCTTTAACAGCAGAAGCCATTACTTCTGTCTTAGAGTTACGCTCAAATGAATCTGAATCAAGACGTCCGTATTCATTAAGAAGAGCTTGAGCGTTCTTGTCGATTGTAGCCATTGTAGTTACTGACTCGAGTGGGTATTTACCGTTTGCAGACTCGCCTGACAGCATTGTAGCGTCAGTTCCGTCGATAACAGCGTTGAATACGTCTGATACTTCTGAACGAGTTGCACGTGGTTTTTCAGTCATTGTTTCAAGCATGTTTGTTGCAGTGATAACAACTTTACCTGCAGCATTGACTTTCTTGATAATCATTTTTTGATAAACTGGAACCATTTCGAACGGTACTTCGATACCCATATCACCACGAGCAATCATAATACCATCAGCTGCTTCGATGATTTCGTCTAAGTTATCGATACCTTGTTGGTTTTCGATTTTAGCGAACAATTGAACATGTCCGTTTCCAGTTTCTTCACAGATTGCACGAACTTCGTTCACATCTTTTGCAGTACGTACGAATGAAATTGCGATGAAGTTGATACCTTGTTCAAGACCGAAACGGATATCGTCGTTATCGCGTTCAGCAAGAGCTGGGAAAGGAATTTTAGTGTTAGGGATGTTCACACCTTTTTGTTTAGCGATGATACCATCGTTTTCAACTTCAACTTCAAATTCACGAGTTGCATCATCTTTAGCAACCACACGAAGACCAAGTTTACCATCGTCAACCAAAACTTGACGACCAACTTCAACATCATCATAGATATCAAGAGCACCAGCAACGTTCAACGCAATCACTTCACGAGTTGATTTGATTCCTTGTTTAGTTGCAACACGAATTTTTTCACCAGTTTTGTATGAATATTCTTTAGCTTCACCTTCGAACAATTCTGTACGGATTTCAGGTCCTTTTGTATCAAGAAGGAAACCAACTTTTTTACCTGCAATTTTTTCCGCAAGTTTAACAGTTGCCATACGCTCACCTTGTTCTTGGTGGTCGCCGTGTGAGAAGTTGAATCGGAATGTGTTAGCACCAGCTTCAATCAATTTAGCAATGTTTTTAGCTGAAGCTTCAACATCAAGTTTTTCACCCCAGTATCCGTCCTCACCGAATTTTTTACCACCACGGATTTCTACCGCAGGACCCAAAGTTGCAACGATTTTTACACGTTTGTTCATGATTTTTGTGACTCCTTTATATATATGACCTTTTTGGTCTTATTAACTAAATTGTAAATTATGACAAGCTCTTATTCAAGCTAGATAGCTCAATATCGGCTTTGTGTGGGTTGTTAACCACAATCTTACCTTCTGCAGTAAGGCTAAACAATGCCCCTTCTTCTGCAGTACCAAGAATTGGATTTTCAACCATTTTTTCGTTACGAATACCAACCGCAACACCACCGATACCTTCTTTAAGAAGTTTAACAGCATGTGCACCCATACGTGACGCCAAAACACGGTCACGCGCAGTTGGAGAACCACCACGTTGAATATGTCCAAGTTCTGTTACACGAAGGTCGCTTGTATCTCCAGCTTCTTTAAGTTTTTGACCAAATTCAGCCGCTGACATCACACCTTCAGCTAAGACGATGATATTGTGTTTTTTACCACATTCATAACCAGCTTTGATGCTTGCTACGATATCTTCCATCTTGAAGCCTGCTTCAGGGATGATGATTTCATCAGCACCAGTTGCAATACCAGCCCAAAGAGCGATATCACCAGCGTTACGTCCCATAACTTCGATTACAAAAGTACGACGGTGACTTGATGATGTATCACGAATCTTATCAATAGCGTCCATGGCAGTAGTAACCGCTGTGTCAAAACCGATTGTAAAGTCAGTACCAACGATATCGTTATCGATTGTACCTGGAAGACCAATAGCTGGGAAGCCATGTTCAGTCAAACGCATAGCACCGTGGTAAGATCCGTCACCACCGATAACAACTACACCTTCAATTCCGTGTTTTTTCAATTGCTCAATCCCTTTAAGTTGCCCTTCAAGTTGAGCGAACTCTGGGTAACGAGCTGAGTGAAGGAAAGTACCACCACGAGAAATGATGTCCCCTACTGAAGCTGCATCTAGGGGATGAATTTCACCGGCAACCATACCAGCATATCCGTCATAGATACCAAACACTTCCATTCCTTCTGAAATTGCTTGACGAACAACTGCACGGATGGCAGCGTTCATACCAGGGGCGTCTCCACCACTAGTCAAAACAGCAATACGTTTCATATTGGTTATGCTCCTTTTTCTTTTAACATTCTTACTGATTATACCACATTTACGTTGAAAATTCTTCTATTTTCCGTAATTTTAGCGATAAATCGTTTTCATAACTATTCCATTCAATTTCGCCTCTAATTCATCAGATTTAGCTACAAAATGATGGGGAGAAACGATGGTTTTCTGTTCCTCTTCATACCGGATGATGACTGGGATTGGGCCTTTATACTGGTCTAAAATACGTGACATCTCTTGATCCGAGTCATGATTTTTAACCTGAATCCAAAAGCGCTCAGCCACTGCTTCTCTTATTTCTTGTGCAATCATTTGCAGACGACCGTCACGTGACTGGACTTTCCCTTTGATATAGTAGAATGCTCCTTCTCTTACTTCCTGACCAACCTGTCGATATAAATCTGAAAAGAGAGTGACATCCAATTTTTTCTTACTATCATCTGCCTGTAAGAAGGCCATATTTTCACCCTTTTTGGTACGAATCACTTTTATTTTCTGAACTTCAACCAAAATAATAGCATAGCTATTTTCTGACAAATTTCCGATTGGGGTAATCGGGTAAATAGCCTTACTTGCAATAGCTTGTAGTGGATGTTTGCTGACACCTATCCCTAAAAGCTCTTGTTCCATATAAAATTTTTCTTGTTCCGTCCAATCTTCCGATTCCTGCCAACTATAAATAGCATCTCCAAACAAACTTCCCAACTCTTTCACAAATTCAAATAGATTAGCTAAGTTATTAAATACTTTTTGACGATTTTTTTCAAATGAATCGAAAAGACCAACTTTTACCAAAGGTTCTAGCAGAGGAAGTTTCAGATAATTCTCAAGTAATTTAGCTATAAAATCTTCAATGTTAGAATAAGGTCTATGTTCAATAATCCAGAGAGCTAAATCATTACTGACTCCTTTAATGGATTTCAAACCTAGATAGATGGCCTTGTTGGCAATTTTATCGTGATAGGGAATCGTGTTGATGGACAATGGGGCTACTTCAAAACCTGCTTCTAAGGCATCTGTTACATAATCACTGTTAGCAGAATTCAACATAATCTGATAAAATATGGCTGGATAATGTGTTTTAAAATAAGCCAACTGGAAGGCCAAGGCTGAGTAGGCGTAGGCGTGTGACCTGTTAAAACCATAGCCTGCAAACTTCTCCAGAACATCAAAAACCTGCTCTGCTTTTTCCGCAGTATGGCCTGCTTCTATGGAGCCTTGAATAAAGGAAGCCCTCATCTCATGCATAGCAGAAGCATCCTTTTTACCCATAGCTCGACGCAAAATATCGGCCTTCCCAAGACTAAATCCAGCAAATCGCTGGGCAACCTGCATAACCTGCTCCTGATAGAGCATTATGCCGTAGGTTGGAGCCAAAATATCCTCCAGTACTGGATCCAGAACAGTCACTTCTTCCTGCCCATGCTTTCTTGCCACAAAATTATTGATATAGTCACTAGCACCCGGTCGATTTAGAGAAGTAGTCGCGACGACATCTTCAAAACAGACTGGTTGCACACGCTTAAGCAGACGAATGGCACCTGGTTGCTCAAATTGAAAGATACCTTTTGTATTACCAGAGGCAAATAAAGCTAACGTTTCTTTGTCTTCTAAATCGATTTCTTCAATTTTCAGATGAATACCTTCTGTTTCAGCAAGCAACTCTTGCATCTTCTGGACAAAGGTCAAATTTCGTAGTCCCAGAAAGTCCATCTTCAAAAGTCCGCTAGCCTCAACTCCATGAGCATCATACTGAGTCAGTGGAATTTCATCACCATACTTTAGAGGAATGTAGTTGGTTAAATCTTGGTCACTAATTACAACACCAGCCGCATGGACAGAGGTTTGCCTTGGATAGCCCTCTATCTTGCAAGCAATCTCAAAAGCTTTTTGGTATTCTAACTTACTATTGATTTGCTGACGAAACTGGAGATTGCCCTCATAGGCCGACTTAAGATTGTCACGAAAACTGATTTTCTTAGTAATTGCAGATAATTCATACTCTGGCACACCAAAGCGTTTCAAGACATCTCGAAGAGCTTGCTTGGCTCCAAAGGTTGAAAAAGTAACGATTTGTGCCGCATGTTTACTACCATATTTATTACCAACATATCTGATAAAATCTGGACGATAAATATCTGGGATATCAATATCAATATCAGGCATGGTATAGCGTTCACGATTAAGAAAGCGTTCAAAAATCAGATTTTTCTCTACTGGGTCAATCCCCGTGATGTCTAAGGCATAAGAAACCAAACTGCCTACTGCAGAACCCCTTCCCATTCCCATATAATAGCCATTCGATCGTCCAAAACGCAACAAATCCCAAACAACCAAGAAATAATCATCAAAGCCCATATCATGAATAACAGACAATTCTTGGTCTAGTCTATCTTGATATTCTTTACTAGTCAACCCCTTCTGAACAAGCCCCAGTTCAGCACGCTCTCTCAACTCCTCTACTGCTGGTCTAGCTGGATTAAAACGAGGCAGTTTCAGACTAGTATCCAAGTCGTAAGAAATACCTGAAATAAGCTTTTCTAAATTGTCCAAAGCTTGCGGAAAACGCTCTTGGAATAGTTTCTCTAAAGAACTTGCTGATATAAAGACATCTTGTCTCGAACGCAAGGGAACTTCTCTGAGCGGTAGATTTTCTTTAATCGCTGTTAAAACTTGAAGAACTTCTCTATCCCTGCTTTCAAAAGCGTTGACCCGATAAAGAGGTAAGATAGGATGATGAAATTCGCTTGCTAGTGTTTCTGGATAAACCCCTATATAGTAATCACAGCCTAGTTCTAAAGACTCAACTCTATCAAAATAAGGCACAATGACCGCGATATCCTCCAGGTACTGGGACAGGACTGACCAAGTTTTCTCCCCCTGCATCTTGGCTGTCGAAAGCTTCATCAACTGCTGATAGCCCACACTAGATAGAGCTAAAAAGCGCAAATTCACTTCCTGATCATCTACAAACACTGTCATTTCAAGCCCTAGCAAAGGATGAATGCCGTATTTTTTTGTAATCTCTAGAAAGTCGAAAGCGCCATAAAGATTGTCAATATCCATCATAGCCAAATGAGTGTAGCCGTATTCTTTAGCTGCTCTCACATACTTTTCGATCGAAATGACGCTTTCCATAAAACTATAGACTGTTTTTGTATCTAGTTGTGCGATCAATTTACACTTCTCCTCTATCCTTCTCACTATATTATACCATTTTCACCTATAAATGGCTTCTCTTGAGAAAAATTTCATCAGCTTACTAATTTATTTTCTATTCATTTGTATTTTTGTTATCATTTTTATATTTATACTATATTGTATATAAAAATAGAAAGCATATAATATAAATCTCCTAGAACTTTTATACCCTATCTATTTATTCTTATTGTTACTCTGTTCTCTATATTGAATTTAGTACTTTATTCATTTTTATTGGATTATTTCCTTTTGAAGTTAACAATTCCCTTTCTGCTTTTTTTTTGATATAATAACCTTAACTGTCATTCTATATGGAGGTTCTATGCGTTTTAATCAATATAGTTATATCAATTTTCCAAAAGAAAATGTCTTATCTGAACTAAAAAAATGTGGCTTTGATTTACAAAATACAGCCAATCACAAAGACTCACTTGAAACCTTTTTACGTCGTTTCTTTTTCACTTATCAAGACACCAACTACCCACTTTCCATCCTAGCAGCTGATAAAAAAACAGACCTGCTGACATTTTTTCAATCAGAAGATGAACTGACAGCAGATATTTTTTATACTGTTGCTTTTCAACTTTTAGGCTTTTCTTATTTGGTTGACTTCGAAGATAGTGACGTTTTTCGTAAAGAAACTGGATTTCCCATTATATATGGTGACTTGATTGAAAATCTCTATCAGTTACTCAATACTCGCACCAAAAAAGGAAATACTCTTATCGACCAACTTGTTAGTGATGGTCTTATTCCGGAGGATAATGACTACCACTACTTTAACGGCAAGAGTTTGGCTACTTTTTCTAGCCAGGATGTCATTCGTGAAGTCGTTTACGTTGAGTCTCGTGTCGATACTGACCAAAAAGGGCTACCAGACCTAGTAAAGGTTAGCATTATTCGCCCTCGTTTTGATGGAAAAATCCCTGCCATCATGACAGCCAGCCCTTATCATCAGGGAACCAATGACAAGGCTAGTGACAAGGCTCTCTACAAGATGGAGGGCGAGCTTGAGGTTTCTCTTCCTCACAAGATTGAGCTAGAGAAACCTCAACTAAATCATCTCGTCCACCCCCAAGGTAAAGCTGAGCTTGTAGCAGAGGCTGAGGAAAAGCTAACTCACATCAACTCTAGCTATACACTAAACGACTACTTCCTTCCGAGAGGCTTTGCCAATCTCTATGTCTCAGGTGTTGGTACCAAAGACTCGACAGGTTTCATGACTAATGGAGACTACCAGCAAATCGAGGCTTATAAAAATGTCATCGATTGGCTTAACGGCCGTTGCCGTGCCTTTACTGATCACACGCGCCAGCGTCAAGTCAAGGCTGATTGGTCAAACGGAAAAGTTGCTACAACGGGACTTTCCTATCTAGGTACCATGTCCAATGGTCTTGCGACTACAGGAGTCGATGGTTTAGAAGTTATCATTGCCGAGGCAGGAATTTCATCATGGTACAACTACTACCGTGAAAACGGTCTGGTGACTAGCCCAGGTGGTTATCCAGGTGAGGACTTTGACTCCCTTGCTGAGTTAACCTATTCTCGTAATCTCTTAGCTGGCGACTATATCCGTGGCAATGAAGCTCACCAAGCTGACTTAGAAAAAGTGAAAGCTCAGCTAGACCGAAAAACTGGGGACTACAATCAGTTTTGGCATGACCGCAATTATCTGCTCAATGCCCATAAAGTAAAGGCAGAGGTTGTCTTTACTCATGGTTCTCAGGATTGGAATGTCAAACCACTTCATGTTTACCAGATGTTCCATGCTCTTCCTACTCATATACACAAGCATCTCTTTTTCCATAATGGTGCCCATGTTTACATGAACAATTGGCAATCAATTGACTTCCGTGAGTCCATAAATGCCTTATTGACCAAGAAATTACTAGGACAGGAAACAGACTTTCAACTTCCTACTGTTATCTGGCAGGACAATACAGCTCCACAGACTTGGTTATCACTTGATAACTTCGGTGGGCAAGAAAACTGTGAAACCTTCTCACTTGGTCAAGAAGAGCAAGCTATTCAAAACCAGTACCCAGATAAGGATTTTGAGCGCTATGGTAAGACATACCAAACCTTCAATACAGAGCTCTATCAAGGGAAAGCCAATCAGATTACTATTAACCTTCCTGTGACTAAAGATCTCCACCTAAACGGTCGCGCTCAGCTCAATCTTCGTATCAAATCCAGTACAAACAAGGGGCTCTTATCTGCCCAACTGCTAGAATTTGGGCAAAAGAAATACCTACAACCTTATCCAGCTATTTTAAGTGCTAGAACCATTGACAACGGTCGCTATCACATGTTGGAAAATCTCTGTGAATTGCCATTTAGACCAGAGGCACAACGAGTCGTGACAAAAGGTTACCTTAATTTACAAAATAGAAATGATTTACTGTTAGTAGAGGATATTACTGCAGATGAATGGATGGACGTTCAATTTGAACTGCAGCCAACTATTTACAAGCTAAAAGAAGGAGACACTCTCCGTTTAGTCCTCTATACTACTGACTTTGAAATCACCATCCGTGACAATACAGACTACCACTTGACTGTCGACCTCGCTCAGTCCATGCTTACCTTACCTTGCTAAAAGGAGTTACATTATTATGAATAAATCAGAACACCGCCACCAACTTATACGCGCTCTTATCACAAAAAACAAGATTCATACACAGGCTGAGTTGCAAGCCCTTCTTGCTAAGAACGACATTCAAGTAACCCAGGCAACCCTCTCACGCGACATCAAAAATATGAACCTATCAAAAGTCCGCGAAGAAGATAGCGCTTATTATGTTCTTAACAATGGTTCCATCTCAAAATGGGAAAAACGTCTCGAACTCTACATGGAAGACGCCCTTGTCTGGATGCGCCCAGTTCAACACCAAGTCCTACTAAAAACCCTTCCTGGACTGGCTCAATCCTTTGGTTCTATCATTGATACTTTGAGCTTCCCTGACGCTATCGCTACCCTTTGTGGTAATGATGTCTGTCTTATCATCTGTGAAGATGCAGATACTGCTCAAAAGTGCTTTGAAGAACTGAAAAAATTCACCCCACCATTTTTCTTTGAAGAATAATAAATGACTACAACTAACAATTATGCTTTTAAAAAACCTGGTAGAAAGTCTTTAACATCAGAAAACGCATAGTATCAAGTGTTGAAAACCCTTGATACTATGCGTTTTGCTTTATCCTAGGAAGATTTATACTCTTCGAAAATCTCTTCAATCCGCGTCAACATCGCCTTGCCGTAGGTATGGTTACTGACTTCGTCAGTTTCATCTACAACCTCAAAACAGTGTTTTGAGCAGCCTGCAGCTAGTTTCCTAGTTTGCTCTTTGATTTTCATTGAGTATTATTTCATTTTCTCCTGCAATTGAATTCTTGCTCGGCTTTTTGTTTTCTATTTCTTTAAAATCAAAGTAGCTCTTTTGTTAATAACTCGATCAACAAACATCGTGGTACAAGTATCTACTTTGAAATTTATCAGCCACTTAACAACTGATACTGTATTCTAGGAAAACGATGACATTCTTCCTAATAAAACTTCTCATATATAGCATAAATTTCTACTCTTTTTAATTTTAAATGAGTCTCAGCATGGCAATCACTTTAGAATTTAAGCCGCTTCTCCAGCTCGATTATTGATAAGTTCAATGATTTGAACAATATTACGAAGTACTGGTAGTTGGTGTTGGAAGAGTAGTTGAACAGAACCATAAGATTTAAACGGCTCTTGCGTTAACACTTTCGTCTCTAAAAAACCATTTTCTACAATGTAGTCTACAATCAATTTTACAAATGAAATCTGCCTGGCATTAAGATTCTCATCCGACAAAAATTTAGAAAAAATACGATTGGCAGACTCTCTATCTAAGCCAATAATCTCACGAACCAATCTCGGAATTGCCTTATTTTCATAATGACTTTGGTAGTCTGCTTTACTACCTAATTTTTCCCAGAGCAATTTTTCAAGTGCAAGCATATCATCAGATGTCAACTTTTTATTATGGTATAGCTTAGAAATGGACTCCTCATCCAGATGAGTTTTCAAATAATGCTCAACTTTTTCATTGTAAGACCGAAGATCGTTGACCTGCAAAAATGCTGTGGTCTCGTGAACAGTGGAGAGTATACGATCTTCAAAGTTAACATAGTAGGGTTTACGGTCTGTTTTATCCAAAAACTGTAATAAATCTCGAATAGCAAGACGAATTTTTTCCAAATCAGACAAGTTAACTTCTTTCCAAAATTCAGGCTCCTGTACTTTCCTGATAATTTCAGCCTGCTCAAAAACCTGCGGGATATTGCCAATAGCAGAAAGAGCTCTAGCCGTCTTCATCACTTGGGAAATATGAACAGTGGAAGATTTAGCTGTCAGTTGCCCCAACTGAATATGAAGCAACCACAAATCAAATCTCCTCGCCATCTCATCTTCTTTATCTTCATCAAATAAAAGCGGAGAGAGATTTTTTTGAATGGTTTCACTTGTAACAGCAGTTAGATTCTGCCAACTTTCCAATTTCCTATAGCTATAAACTGTATCTAAAACCATACGAACCCTGAAGTCCAACTCATTTAAGCTCTCTATACGACCTTGAAGTTCCGAGACAAGCTGCTGACGGTATGCTCTCGCAAACTGATCTTCTTGGTATTGGAGTCCCTGAAGTTCTCGAATCAAGTCCACTTTGATATTAAATAAACGCTGAGTCAACGAAACAATGTGACGACCCTCTCCATCTCTTGGATCTGCACGAAAATAATCAAAATTGTCCCCATAATCAAATACCAAGAAGTTTTCCTTATCCTGCTCAGGTCCAAATAAATCTTTACATAGACGGGTTCCTCGACCAATCATCTGCCAAAACTTAGTTTTAGAGCGTACTTTCTTGAAGAAGACTAAATTAACAACCTCTGGTACATCAATACCTGTATCTAACATATCGACAGAAATCGCAATTTGAGGATACTTCTCCTTAATTTTAAAATCATCAATCAAGGTCTGATAATGCTTAATACTATAATCAATCACCTGAGCATAGTCGCTCCCTTTTTCAGGATAGCGGTTGTTAAAAATACCTCTGATATATTCCGCATGGTCATGATTTTTAGCAAAAATAATAGTTTTACCAATTTCATCACCCGAGGCTGTCTGAATTCCTCTTGTTATGAGTTCATTTAAAACAATTTCTACTGTACTTTTATTGAAAACAAAGGAATTAAATACACTCCCATCAATATCTTTTTCACAGCTATCGTCTTCAAATTTGTTATCAAAATGTTCCTTTTCTTCTTCGGACAAATCATCATAATGTAGACCATCCGTAGGTAGTTTCAGTTTGGTTTCGATAGAATGATAGGCTACTAAATATCCGTCTTTAACAGCCTCTTCCAAATCATATGCATATGTTGGAACCCCATTCTCCAAATTAAAGAATCCATAGGTGTTTTTATCTAAATCTTGACGCGGAGTAGCTGTTAAGCCTACAATTCTTGCATCAAAATAATCAAAAATGGACTTGTATTTCTGATAAATAGAACGGTGAGATTCGTCAATTATGATAAGGTCAAAATGCCCAACAGTGAAAGGGCGTTGATTTACTTCTTCTTGACCACTAATCGCTCCAATCATGGTCGGATAAGTTGAAAAGACCATGCGACTTGATTGAGCTCCTTCTTTATCTTCTAAGAAGTTACAAACGGAAAGATCTGGGAGTAATTTTCTAAACGAATCATAGGCTTGCTTAACCAAGGAAGTTCTATCGGCTAAGAAGAGAACGTTTTTTACCCAGTTATGACGTGATAAGATATCAACTAGAGAAACTGCTGTACGAGTTTTCCCAGCCCCAGTTGCCATAACCAAAAGTGCCTGTCTACGATGATTAGAGAAAGCTTCACAAACGCTTGCAATCGCGTGTTTTTGGTAGTGACGCCCGGAAATATCGTCCCTAATTTTACTAGAAATATCCTCAAGTGGTTTTTGAAGATGACGTCTATCCATCACTAATTGCAATTCTTCTTGAGAGTAAAAGCCTGCAATCTGGCGGCGGTTCGGACCATCAAGTATATAGTGCTTCAAGCCATTTGTAATAAAGCAAATTGGCTGATAGCCGATATGTTTCTCAAGAGCTTCAGCATATTCTTTGACCTGTACTTCCCCTACTTCTGGATTGACAGAGGCTTTTTTAGCCTCTACAATCGCTAAAATTTTCCCATTTTTACCATAAAGTACATAGTCACAGTAACCAATTCCTGAACCGTGCTTGAGACCATCAACGGCTATCTCAACACGACAGTTTTCTTCAAATATCCATCCTGCTAAACGGAGATCGATATCAATAAAGAGCTTTCTTGTCTCTGCCTCAGATAATTGATCAATATGGAAAGCCACATCTTGCCGTTGCGCTGCAGTCTCACGTTTTTCAGTATAAGTCTCTTGAACTTCTACGGACTGAGCAGCCATCTGTTCATGAAAATCAGGCAGTTCTGGTAAACTGTCTTGTAACTTTATCATAGATTGTGGAGTTTCTCGGTATTTGATGTTTGCTGAAAGTGGTAAGCACTTCTCATCAAAATAACGCTCCACAAATTCATTGCTGTAACAATAATCGATAAAATTAACAAACTGATACAAATGATGTAAAGCTAAAATCGCTTCTCGTTCCTTAATTTCACCACCATGAGCAGCATGGTTTCCCCACCGAATCAACAGAACTATCTGCTTGTGGAGTTCAGAATCTACGATATCCCTAAAATCATCATCCCATACTAAAGAAGATAGAGTAGCACGATAGGGAGCTTCTAAATATGAATCGTGACTATATATCCAATGGACAGCCTGCTCTAAAGCACGACGCGCCATAAAGGCAGTAGCCACAGTTGATGTAGCAATCATATTTTCAGCTTCAATGCAAGGTTTTGAAAAAGATTCATATTCGTCATTTTTTAAAAGAAAGCTAAAATTTCCCATTTTTTTCTCACTTTAAACAAATAGTTTAGCTATATTATACTAAATTTCAAGCTATTTCTCCACACTTTTATAGCTATCTCACAAGCAAATTGTGATTTGTCGACCAGGGCTACAAAGTCTGCGAACTCATTTTGGAGGGCTAGTGGGGGAAGGGGGAGAAGTATTTTTTTTAATTTTGTAATTGGTAACTGAGGCTGAGCACTTCCTGATATCACTCGACTATAATTATTATTCCTTAAAACATGGATAATAAATTTCTGATTTAGATTTGGTGTCTTGGGACGTAATATTACCATACCTGAATTTATACGTAAATGTTTATATTTTATTAATTCGTCGTAGTACGCTACATTTCCAACAGTACCTCTTGTTGTCAAGACTATATCATAACGCTCAAGTTTGCCTTTTCGAAGTAATTTATCCTTTGTTTTAGTGATAAATTGCTTTGTATCGAATGAAAATCCGTTTTTAGTAACATTCTTTGTATTTAAAAATAAACAGTACTCCTCACTAAACAACTCATCTGATTTAGGATAATTTTTGCTCCTATCACCATCTATAATATCAAATAAGTTATCAATGCTTTCAAATATTTTATTTTCCCAAAACATCTCGTTAAATCGGGATTTGCTTTTAAGAGATGAATTTTTGGTGTGAATGCTTGACATTATTTTGATTGACCATGGCATAGGCCAGGGTTGTGTCAATCTTGCTATGACCTAGCAGTTTTTGGACTTGTTCGATAGGCATACCTTTATCAATTGCCTTAGTCGCTAAAGTTCTTCTGAACTTATGTGGGTGAACCTTTTGTATGCCGAGTTTGTCTCCTAACTTTCTTAAGCGAATCTCTACACCAGCAATTCCAAGCCTCTGGACTTTTCCAACTAGCGTTACAAAAAGAGCAGGGTGACTATCTTTTCTGTCGTTAAGATAATTTCTTAAATGAATTTTCGTACGAGCGTCAAAATATACTGGTCTCTCCTTCTTTCCTTTACCAAAGACAACACACTCTCTGTTTTCAAAATCAATATCTGAACGATTCAACTGTACAAGCTCCCCTACACGCATACCTGTCGATGCTAGTAGGTCTATTATTGCCAAATCTCTCAAATTTTCACAGTTATCACGCATAATTTCCAAATGTTCATCAGTATAAGTTTCCTTCACATTTTGCTCAGTCTTAATTTTCTTTATCCGTCGAATGGGATTTTTAATGATATATTCCTCTTGCTCAAGCCAAGCAAAAAAAGAAGACAATATACGCCTAATATTGTCTAAATTTGCCTTACTACAATCCTTTTCAGACTGGTAATTTGCTAAATAACTCCTTAAATCATCTGTTGTGAGTTGTGTCACAGACTCTTTAATAGCATTAAACAAGTTTTCAATCGTCCTCTGATAATAACGAATTGTTTTTGAGCTACAGCCCTCTACCTGCTTGGCGGTAATAAATAGTTGCAACAGGTTATTATTCGAATACTTCTGCTGCTTTTTTCCGTCTACTAGATGATGTTCTAAACTCTCTCTCAACGCTAGTAATTGTTCATTATTTAAAAGAGGTAACATTTCTTGCATGATAATTGTAACTTTTGATTCCATAATTTCTCACTTTCTTATTCATCAATAAAAAGAGACAATATCAGTTTCTGCATTACAGAATTCTAATATTGTCTGTTCATTTATTTTCTTGTGCTCATTCAAATCCAGCATACTAGGTTACTTTTTGACCTTTTCTCTAACAGAATGTTCAGAAACCCATTTGGAGTAGCTTGTCATTTTTTCATCAGTTAAAGCTTCTACTGCGATGGTTACACACATTTTTACTGCTTCTTCTACCGTTACAGAAAAACGATAGCCGTTTAATTGTAAAAATTTGACCAAAACGAAGAAAGCAGTTCTTTTATTAGCATTAGCAAAAACATGCTTCTTTATCAATTGGACAAATAGTATCGTTGCTTTATCAAAAATTGTTGGATAAAGAGACTTCCCAAAGACAAATTGTTCTGGTAAGTTCACAATCATATTTAAGGCAGAAGAACTAACTGTTTGAATTTTCTCATTTGGAGAATACCGTTGAATTGCTAAAGCATTTATTTTTTCAATTTGCTTTTCTGTCAGATAGATTGTCATTTTTCCACCAAAGCTTTGAAAACATCGTCGTATTCGTCAAATATTTTATCTAAATTTAAGTCAAAGGCATCATCAGATACATAAGAAACCTGCTGCCCCAATTCTTCAGGAGTAAAGATAATCTCACCACTTGGTAACAATTTCGCTTCGTATTTAACACCACTTGGAATATTAAATTCACTTGGAATCGTAATGGTGATTGAATTTCCTTGTTTTCTTGTTTTTACTACCATCTGATTTCCTCCTTTGAAGTATTATAACAAATCATTACCGTAATTACAATGGCAGAATATCAGCCAAAATACTCCTGCATCAGAGATTTCTTCAAAGTTTCAAGTTCTTCCAGAGATTTTTGGATTGCCAATTGTGATTTGTCGACCAGGGCTACAAAGTCTGCGAACTCATTTTGGAGGGCTAGTGGGGGAAGGGGGAGAAGTATTTTTTTTAATTTTGTAATTGGTAACTGAGGCTGAGCACTTCCTGATATCACTCGACTATAATTATTATTCCTTAAAACATGGATAATAAATTTCTGATTTAGATTTGGTGTCTTGGGACGTAATATTACCATACCTGAATTTATACGTAAATGTTTATATTTTATTAATTCGTCGTAGTACGCTACATTTCCAACAGTACCTCTTGTTGTCAAGACTATATCATAACGCTCAAGTTTGCCTTTTCGAAGTAATTTATCCTTTGTTTTAGTGATAAATTGCTTTGTATCGAATGAAAATCCGTTTTTAGTAACATTCTTTGTATTTAAAAATAAACAGTACTCCTCACTAAACAACTCATCTGATTTAGGATAATTTTTGCTCCTATCACCATCTATAATATCAAATAAGTTATCAATGCTTTCAAATATTTTATTTTCCCAAAACATCTCGTTAAATCGGGATTTGACGAGCAAGTTTAGTTCATCTAACTGAAATTTTCTTCTAGTAATAAGCCTTTTAATCGTATTAAGAATACAGATAATGTTCTCTTGTTCTTCGATACCTAGCAATTCTAATTGTAAATCAAGTAATATATTCTTGTTTAAATGAGGAATTGTTGCACCTGTTGAATGTTCTCGTAAATACTGCGATTTACTTTCCAAAAAGACTCCCAAGTAATCTGATATAATTTTTTCTTTGTATCGCTCATTCTTTTTTAAGACCGTAATTGTACTACCAACAGCTCCCGATAATCCATAACCAACTGTTCCTGCATTAGCTCCATCCCATGCTATCAGAATATCATCTGGGAGTGCTTCAGTCATATTTAAACTTTCAGTGAATTTTAAATTATTATTATTTCTTAAATCATCTATTTGAATATAACGTTGGCTTAGAGTTGTTTGTTCAGCAAGTACAGTGGCTTTCTTGCCTTTTTTTAGAGATAAGACTTCCCCCAACTTCACTTTTTTCATACAGCCACCTCTCTACTTGAGTAATTTTTCTAATTCAGCCAAGCCAGCTTGAATTTCTTTTTCTAAATCATTGATTTTCTTTAAGATGACCTCTGTTGGTTCATACTCAACTTTTTCATACTCAATCTCTTTATATTTATTGATAGACAAATCATAATCATTTTCCTTTATCTCAGCAACTGGAACAAAGAAAGATTGATCCGTTCTCTGACGTTCTGCTTCTTTTTCAAGATGATGAAAGCGTTCGATAATATCTGGAATATCATTGTCGCTAATCGGTTGTCGCTTATCATCCAAACTTAAACCATCCGCTTTCATATCGTAAAACCAGACTTTGTCAGTACCACCATTACCAGTTTTTGTAAAGATGAGAATGGCAGTTGAAACTCCAGCATAAGGCTTGAACACACCACTAGGCATTGAGATTACAGCATCAAGCTTATGATTCTCTACAATTTCCTGACGAATTCCTTTATGAGCTTTAGACGAACCAAAAAGGACACCATCAGGTACGATAACTGCTGCTCGTCCACCTGGTTTTAAAGTTCGCAAGAAAAGAGAAAGAAAGAGTAATTCTGTTTTTTTGGTTTTTACGGTTGCAAGAAGGTCATTAGAGGTTGAATTGTAGTCAAGTGAGCCCTTAAAAGGAGGATTTGCTAAAACCAAAGTATATTTATCGGCTTCTTCATTATCTTGAGACAGCGAGTCAAGGTAACTGATTTGTGGATTTTCTACTCCATGTAGCATCATGTTCATCGCCCCAAGTCTCAACATAGTCGTATCCGTATCATTTCCATGAAACATCTGATTATGAAAATGATTGATATTATCTGTATTGGTTTCCCATTCATCTTTCTTACGCTTTAAGTAACGGCTAGCAGATACTAAGAAGCCAGCAGAACCCATAGCGGGATCTGAGATGATATCTTTGATAGTCGGTTGCATCAACTCAACCATCATATCGATGATGTGACGAGGTGTACGGAACTGTCCATTTTTACCTGCGGTCGACAATTTTGATAACAGATATTCATAGATATCTCCGATATCAGTAATACTTTGTTTGTCATTATCAAAATCTACATCTAATCCCCTAGTTGGAAAAACATCTAAGATAGAAATTGCCTTTTGAAGCGTAGCAGGTTTATTTATTTGAAAAATAGCTTCTCGCATATATCGTGAAAAGGCTGTATCATCTGTATCCCCCTTGAGATTTTTAATAAACGGAAAAATCTCCTGAGTCATTAAACGATAAACTTCCTGAGCATCTCCTATATTTTTAAAAGTTGACCAACGGTATTCAGGTTTATCTTTTGGAAAAACTCCCTCATAAGGAATCCCTAGAAATTCAGCATCACTTTCACGTCCAAGCTCGACACTATCCAAATCTTTCATAAATAAGAGATAAGTCAACTGTTCAATATTTGTTAAAGGATTTGCGTTTCCTTCTGTCCAAAGAATTTCCCACAGCTGATCGATTTTATTTTTTAATTCGCCTGTAATCATATCTTCCCTTTTCTTTAGTTTTTAAAACTTAGTAATATCATTATTTTATCAGATTTCAAACAAAGCTTCAATTAACTATATCTATGCGTCACCTGAATATTTTATACTCTTCGAAAATCTCTTCAAACCACGTCAGCTTCACCTTGCCGTAGGTATATGATACTGACTCTGTCAGTTCTATCCACAACCTCAAAACAGTGTTTTGAGAAACCTGCGGCTAGCTTCCTAGTTTGCTCTTTGATTTTCATTGAATATTAATAGACTTGTTTGGTATCTTGAAAACTATATCGTATAGGTGTCGTCATGGATCCTTTTAGCTGATTTAAGGATACGCAAACACAATACTATGACTCAATTGAAATATTAAAATTTAATTTCTGACCACCTAATCCTGCTTCAAATAGTTATCGAACAAGTTTTATGATAGCTACCTTGTTGGGATGCTCTTATTTTTTATCAGACAAAACAAAAGGATTAAGGGAGTTAATTTCCTTAATCCGATAGTTCTTATTCTTGACGTTGTCCGAAATCTGCAATCATCTGCTCCATTTCTTGTCGACTCGGAGTGGTCAGCATATACAGGTAATCTCCTTGAAGTTCCGCGAAGGCAGCTGGCATGACTTTTTTAACCTTGAACTGCTGGCTATATTTGGCAAGTAAGTTCTCCTCAGAATAGACATAGTGAGCATTTGCACGACGTGATGTAGCCAAACAATACTGAGGTTCAAACTCTGACGCTGGGAACTCTTCTCCTGCGACAATGGCTGCATATCCACGATAGAGGTCCAAGGAATGAGCAAAGTTATAAACATCAATGGTGAAACCACCTGCAGGGCGGTTATTGTACTCAATGGCGATATAATCATCCCCTTCACGGAAGAACTCAATATGGAAAAACCGTTCTTTCATACCAAATTCCTTAACAATCGCTTCCCCATACTTGCGTAGTTTGGGAACCATATCCTTGAGCACATAGTAGGAATTGTCCATCTTATAAATCATGAGATCAAGCGGTGTATAGGCGTAGTCAAAGGTTGTTGAGAAAACAATCTTTCCATCCTTGTCCACGAGCCCGTCAAAGGTACAGATTTCGCTGGAAGTGACAAATTTTTCAAAGAAATAAAGGGTTGAATGGTCCCATTCTTGCTTGAAGTGATTGATATCGTCTTCTGTCTCAAGTTTAAAGGTTGCGGCTGCTCCCACTCCATTATCAGGTTTGGCAATCATTGGAAGACCGATTTCTTTCACTGCTTGATCAACATCTGCTTCCGTCTTGATAACAGCTCCAGGTACCACAGGAACACCTGCTTTTTTGAAAAGTTTCTTCATTTCAGACTTATATTTCGTCTTTTTGAGATCCTCTGGTTTGGCACCAAAAACATTGAATTGTTCTCTGAGTGTTGCGTCTAGCTCAAGCCAGTATTCATTGTGAGACTCGATGCGGTCAATTGGACCATGTTTATAAAAGAGAAAAGCAACTGCACGTTTGACTTCATCTATGTTCTCAAGATTATCAACACGAAAATACTCGGTCAAGCTATTGCGCAAGGGCTCATCCAATTGCTCGTAAGACTCTTGACCAATTCCCAAGACTGTGATGCCTTTATTAGCTAGTTCGATGGTAAACTGTTGAAAGTTTTGTGGATAGTAGGGAGAAATAACAAGGTAATTCATAGGTAACTCCTTTTATAAATAGAGATTACCGAGGAAATAAGGCATTTGTTTACGCCACCATTCCCAGTCATGGGCGACATCATGTCCCCATTCAGCAAACCAGGCTGGAATTTGTTTCTGGTCAAAGGCTTCTTTGAGCTTGTAAAAGGATGGTAAACCATCTTGTTCCCAGGCTCCAAGCCCCGTACACAGCACAATCTCTGCCTGACGGTAACGGTCAATAAACCAGCCGTCGTTTTGGTTCCAAATATAATCTACTGGCGAGTTTTGGTAAATAGCATCATCGTTGTAGTAATCACCGACAAAGAAACGTGCGTCGTAAACACCACTGAGAGCAATCACTTTAGTAAAGACATCTGGATGCTGGAGGAAGAAATTGAGTGCATGATAGGCTCCCATAGAGCAACCTGTCGTCATCATGCCATCAAACCAACCTGTTTTGTGCTTGATAAAAAAATGGCCTCCTCAATCACATAACGTTCGTAGGCACGGTGCATTTCCGCTTGGTCATGAGCATTTTTCCAAGTAGCCAACCAGCTCTCACTATCCACACTAGATAGGGTAAAGAACTGGACACGGCCTTCCTCGATAAAGGAAGCATAGACATCAATCATGCCAAAATCATAGTATTCGTTGTGACTACCACCTGATGAAGCAAAGACCACAACTGGAATCCCACCATGTCCATAACGGTTAAGGTACATTTCACGGTTAAGATGACCACTCCAGTGGCTAAGATGTTCAATATGCATTTCGTTTTTTCCTTTCGTAACTTACCATTTTTCTGCAAAAAATCTCAGACAATCTGGTAGATTTTCTGACCAAGGGATTTCACTATGGATGGCACCAGACTGAACTTTTAGCACAAGATTATCCAGATGTACTCCCCCTGCTATCAAATCATGGTAATAGCAAAGCGACGAGTCGATATAGGCTTGTTTGATATTGCCATCCATCAAGGTCTTGTCTGTATCATCTGCTTCTTCTGTTCCTACATAGATGAAGATGCGCTGGTCAGGCGATAGTTTCTGGCACTCGATATAGCGGTTAAAGGCTTCTTGGTGGAGCCAGTTTGCAGATGAAAAAACGCCCAAGCAACCAATTTGGTCTTGGTATTCCAAACCGATAAACTGGGTAATATTGCCTCCTAGTGAGGAACCAATCATAGCCGTATGCTGGCAGTCTGCTTTTGTACGATAGGTCTCATCGATAAAAGGCTTGACCACCTCCATGACAAACTCAGCATACTCCACACCCTTACCACCAAACTGCTGCTCTGGGATAGGAGATTCTTGGAACTTCCAAGCCGCATACTCATTCATTCGCCCCATACCATCATTGTCAATAGCAACGACAATCATGCGACTGATATCCGGATTTCGTTTGATAGCTGGGATAATCTTCCATAAATATCCAATGAAAGACTCTTTGCTATAAAAAACATTTTGCCCGTCATGAAAGTATACAACAGGATAGGAACGGTCTGTATCTTTCTCATAATCTTTAGGAAGAAGAATACGTACACGGCGCTCCTTACCTGTATAAGGAACCTTGAGTTTGTGTTCTTTCATTTTTAGATAAAAGTAGGATTGCTTCATTGTCAGAAAACTCTCTATATTCAAAATTTTATATCATTATATCATGAAAATAGAAAAAAAGTTAGTTTTTTACCTGTTTTTAGAAAAAAAAACTAACTTTTTTTACTGATTTTCGCTATTCTTTTGGATTTTCTGAATTAGAGTAGATTATCAATCAAGTCATCAACTTCATCTTTTTCGGCTTGAGGTGTGATTTCAGTAATCATGATTCCAGCCACTGCTCGCTCAACCAAGCCTTCAACATCCATACGCGCTTCGTACTGCTCCGCATTCTTAATTTTAGGATTTGTTTTTGGACGATCTGGTGCAAAAATGGTACAACAGTCTTCAAACGGTTGGATTGAAATGTCAAAGGTATCGATTTCCTGGGCGATGTCAATGATTTCCAACTTGTCCATGGTAACCACAGGACGAATGATGGGAGTGTTGGTAACAGCATTGATAGCCTTCATACTTTCAAGGGTTTGGCTGGCTACTTGACCTAGACTTTCCCCATTGATGATAACCAAACCATTTCGTACCTCACGAATACGGTCAGTAATCCGCATCATAAAGCGACGAGTTAGAGTCATCAAATAAGCTTCTGGCGCTTTGGCTTTGATTTCCTCTTGAATCTCTGTGAAAGGCACCTCGATAAACTGGATATTTCCGCCAAACTTGGTCAATTTACGAGTCAAGTCCTGCGCTTTCTTGAGGGCACCAGGACTAGTATATGGTGGACTAGCAAAGTGAACTGCCTCGATATCCACCCCACGCTTAAGAGCAAGATAACCTGCTACAGGTGAGTCAATCCCTCCTGACAACATGAGCATCCCTTTACCTGAAGTTCCAACTGGCAAACCACCAGCCCCACGAATGGTTTCATAAGAAAGATAGGCTGCTTCTTCACGAATCTCCACCTGAAGATTGATGTCAGGACTTTTCATTTGAACTTGCACATTTGGAATGGCTTCGAATACAGCCCCTCCAAGTGTTTGGTTGAGTTCACGACTATCAAGTTCAAAGTTGTGGTCGCTACGCTTGCTAGAAATCTTAAAGGTCATACCTTCCTTGTAGATGTCCCGCATAATCTCTTGGACAGAAGACTTCAAAACTTCTACAGATTTTTCAACCTTATAAACAGGAGAAAAGTTTTGAATTCCAAAAACTTGTTTGAGAGATTCTGCAACTGCTGTGTAATCAGCTCCATTGAGGTAAGCGTGGGCACGGTCGCGATCTGCTGTTACCTTAACTTGGGTATAGATAGACAAAACGTCCGAAATATTATTACGAAGTTTATTGATGAAACGCATACGGTTTTTACCCTTGGTTGACAACTCTCCGTAGCGAATCATAATTTCTGAATACTGCATGAATGCTCCTATCTTACTTTTCTAGTTTGATTGTAAATCAATTTTAACTTGGTCAAAAACTGCTCGACCTGACTCATATCATTTTCCAAGTCTAGGCTAAGACGCACAGCTGACTTGGCCTTATCTTTGTCCACTCCCATGGCAATCAAGGTACCGGCTGGTTTTCCTGCCTTAGATGAACAAGCTGAGGTTGTTGAGATGAAAATATCATAGTCTTCAAAGGCGTGAACGATGACTTCACCTCGAACACCTTTGATTCCAAAAGTCAGAATATGAGGTGCAAAGTTTTCCTCATCTGAAAAGACAAAAATATCCGGATAGTTCAGAAGAGCTTGGCGAATCACTGCCTTCATCTGCCCAGTCTTGCTCCTAAAGATATCTAGCTTTTCCATAGACAAACGGAGGGCCTTGGCTGTCGCTGCAATCCCTGCCACATTTTCAGTTGTCGAACGATAATCTCGCTCCTGGCCACCACCTGTAAGAAGAGGTGTAATCTTCTTGCCAGATTTGATATAGACAAAGCCAACACCTCGAACCCCGTGGAACTTGTGACTAGAGAAAGTCGCAAAATCCACTCGTTCTGTCAGATACTTTTCAGTCGGAATCTTGGTAAGCGCCTGAACCCCATCAACGTGGAAGGAAATAGTCGGCTTGTCTGCCAAGAATTCTGAAATAGCCTCAATAGGTTGGATAGAGCCGATTTCATTGTTCACAGCCATGATAGAAACGAGGATTGTATCAGGCCGTATCAAACCTGCTAACGCCTCAACATCGACCAAGCCTTTCTTATCAACTGGAGCAAAATCCACTTCAAATCCTTGACTTTTCAACCAGAGGGCTGACTCTTTGACTGCTGGATGTTCAATGGCTGAAACAATGATGTGCTTGCCAAACTGAGCTTTTTCAAAGGCCACACCCTTGATAACCCAGTTATCCCCTTCTGTTCCACCAGAGGTAAAGAAGATTTCATCGCTTTTCTTACCGATTAAATCTGCAATCTGTTGGCGAGAAGCATCTAAGATTCGTGTTGCTTGGTCTCCCAAACTATGGAGACTAGATGGGTTTCCTAAAATTTTTGAAGCGACCTGCATATAGGTTTCAAGGGCTTCAGGATAAGGCTTGGTCGTCGCTGAATTATCAAAGTAAATCATGTTTCTCACGCTTTCTAAAATCACTTCCTCTATTGTATCATGAAACGGAGCTTGCGACAAGAAAGGGCAATTTCTCTTTTTTTAAGATTTTTTTAAAGAAATGAGGTATAATAAATTTTAATTAAAGGAGAGAATGTATGTCTAATTATCGTAGAACTTCAAAACCAAAAACAGAACACATCAAAAAAGGCTTTACAGTCTTTCAAAAAACCGTTGCGACTATCGCTAGTATCCTTGGCTTGATTACCGCTAGTATCACGATTATGAACGCCTTGGATAATAACAAAAATACTAAAAAGGAACCTACAACAAGCCAGACGACAACAATTGTCAAAGAAATTCAAAAGGAATCCCCTCAGGAAAATACTAGTCCCAATAAGGAAAATAAGACTTCTCAAGAAAAAACACAACAAGAAGAAACGCCAAAATCCAGCGTCAAGGAAGAGAAAAAAGAAGAGCAGAAAACATCAACTCAAGATTCTTCTACTCCTGCTCCTACTCCAAGTAAACCTGCTACTGAAAACGAAAAACAGTCCAATACCCCAACTTCGGAAAATAAAACTAATCAATAATCACTAAAATAGCCTCCTTCCAAACTTGGAAAGAAGCTATTTTTTTATTGTTGTAAAACTTTTCTTGGTTTGGTACCTTCAGCTGGACCAATGACACCTGCCATCTCAAGCTCTTCCATGAGACGGGTCGCACGGTTAAATCCAACTGACAAACGACGCTGAATCATGGATGCACTGGCTTTCTGTGTTTCGATAACCAAAGACTTAGCTTCTTCAAAAAGCGGATCACCACCAGCATCTCCATCCGAAAATTCTCCTTCATTTTCAGAAACCTCACCTGGATCAAAACTCTCATCGTAGTCTGCATCTGCCTGAGCCTTGATGAAGTTCACAATGCGCTCAACATCGTCATCCGAGATAAAGGAGCCTTGGAGACGAACTGGATGATTTTCATCAATCGGTTTAAAGAGCATGTCTCCTCGACCAAGAAGTTTTTCTGCTCCATTTTCATCCAAAATCGTACGGGAGTCTGTTCCTGATGAAACCGCAAATGCTACACGAGATGGAACATTGGCCTTAATCAAACCAGAGATGACATCAACAGATGGACGCTGAGTTGCAAGAATCATGTGGATACCTGCAGCACGCGCCTTCTGCCCAAGACGGATGATAGCATCTTCCACTTCCTTGCTGGCCACCATCATGAGGTCAGCCAACTCATCCACAATCACGACAATGAGTGGTAGCGGAATTTGCTTGTACTCAGACTGGGCATTGAACTCTTCTACCTTGGCATTAAAACCTGCAATATTCCGAACTCCCACCTTGGCAAAGAGTTCATAACGGTTTTCCATTTCATCCACAACCTTTTGCAGAGCCTTGCTGGCTTTGCGTGGATTGGTCACGACTGGAATCAAGAGGTGGGGAATATCATTGTAAACAGATAACTCAACCATCTTGGGATCGACCATCATAAATTTAACTTGATCTGGTCTCGCCTTCATGAGAATGCTAGCAATAATGCCGTTAACTGCTACTGACTTCCCTGAACCCGTTGAACCTGCAACTAGCAAGTGGGGCATTTTAGAAAGGTCAAAAGCTCTTGCGGTTCCATTAACAGCCTTCCCTAAAGGAATTTCCAAGAAATTTTCTGCTTTCGTTTGCGATTGTTCCCATAGTTCTCGGAAAGATACAGTGGTAATATCGGAGTTGGGCACTTCAATTCCGATTAGGGATTTCCCAGGGATTGGTGCTTCAATCCGGACATCCTTGGCAGCCAAGGCTAGAGCGAGGTCATCTGATAGATTGGAAATGCGGTTGACCCTTACACCAACAGCCGGCTTGACTTCATACTTGGTCACTGATGGCCCAATTTCGGCCCGTTCAACTGTTACCTTAATACCAAAGCTAGCAAAGGTTGCTTCTAAGATTTTGATATTTTCTCTGACAATTTTCTTCTCTTTAGACTGATCTTTTGGTTTATCTGGTGCAAAGAGTTGTAAGCTTGGAAGTTTGTATTCAAGGGCTTCTTTGGCTGAAAAATCGACCTGAACATCTTGGTCATCTGAGTCATCTTCCTGTTCAGGGAATTTAAGTTCAGCTTGAGGCAGGATGATTTCTGGTTCCACCCACTTTTCTTCTGGAATAGGTGGAAGATTTTGAACAGCTTCCTCTGTCAGAATTTCACCCGTTTCCATATCAACAGGAGGCAAATCGAGTAAGGCTTTTTCAGTCTCTTCTTGTTCTAATCTAGCCTCTTTCTCAGCCTTTTGGCGAGCTTTTTCTTCTTGTTTGACAAAGCGTTCCTCTTTTCGACGCTCGTGCCCTTCCCACCATTTAGCAAAGCCTCTACTGAAAAATTCAGCAATATCGTAAACAGACCAAGGGCTGACTAGGAGAGAACCCACTAAAATCAAGATAGAACCAATAAAGTAAGTTCCGATATTTGAAAAGAGAAAGGCTGTTGGAATATAAATAGCGACCCCGATCAAGCCCCCTCCAGCAAAGCTAGTCGTTCGAAAACCAGTCAGATCTGTCACAACCTGAGCCATGGTCCCTTTTAGAACGGACTTGTCCAAACCATATTTCCAAACCAAGTAGGCCTCAAAAATCAAGAGTAAGCCAGCAAATATGGTGAAAAAACCAGATAAGAGTCCTTCCTGTTTTCGTATCCACTTGAAAAAGAAGAGATAGATTAATAGGCCGAATATCGCCAGATAAGCTAGGCTACCCACTAGCAAGCGAATTAAATTATAAAGGGTTATACCTGCAGCCCCTAATTTGAAGGCTGCGAAAATCAATAAAATCGCAATTCCTAACGAAATCAACATTCGTTGAATCGCTTCTTTTCTTTCCAGTTCTGCTTTAGACGGTCTCCGTCTTGTTGTACTTGTATTCTTGTTTGCCATTCTTCTATTATACCATATTTCACAGGCATTTCGGGAAGAGAAAAAGACTGCACCAAACGGTCCAATCTTTTCATTTTTCTATTTTTTATGCTTGTGGTTTGCGTAGGTAACCATAAACCACACCACTTACGATTGCTCCTACCAAGACAGAAACGAGGTAAAGGAGAGCATTTGAAGTAAGGGCGATAACGAAGATTCCTCCGTGTGGCGCCATGAGTTTGATACCAGTAAGACCAACGAGTCCACCTGCTACTGCTGAACCAAGGATGAAGCTTGGAATCGCACGAGCTGGGTCAGCGGCACCAAATGGAATCGCTCCCTCAGTGATAAATGACAAGCCCATGATGATGTTTGTCAAACCAGAGTTACGTTCTTCCTTAGTAAATTTATCTTTGAAAAGAAGAGTTGCGACAAAGATTGCAAGTGGTGGCACCATTCCTCCAGCCATAACTGCTGCCATGGCTACAGAACCACCTGAAGAAACAGTTGCTGCAAGCGTACCTGTACCAAAGACATAAGCTGCTTTATTAACTGGTCCACCCATGTCAACAGCCATCATTCCACCAAGGACGATACCAAGAAGGACAGCTGAACCTCCTCCAAGACCACCTAGGAAGTCATTCATAGCAGTGTTGATTGCAGCCATTGGGATATTCACAGCTAGCATAACAAATCCTGTCAAGATTGTTCCAAAAAGTGGCAATAGAAGGATTGATTTAGCACCTTCGAGTGAACGAGGAACTTTAACGTATTTCTTGATGGCAAGAACCAAGGCACCTGCGATAAATCCACCAACAAGGGCACCTAGGAAACCAGATGAGACACCTGCAAGAGTTGAAGTTGCTTCACCACCTGCGGCATAAGGAATTTTACCAAAGGCAAAACCTTCTTTGGCAATAGCACCAGCCACGAAACCTGCTACCAAACCTGGTTTTTCAGCAATAGAGTAGGCAACATAACCCGCAAAGACTGGAAGCATCAAACCAAAGGCAGCTCCACCAATTTTCATGAACATAGAAGCTAACTCATGGTAAGAACCAAGATTGCCAAGGTTTTCATTTGGAACACTCAAAGCACCGTCAATCAAGAAGGCAAGGGCAATCATGATACCACCACCGATAACGAATGGTAACATTTGAGATACACCACTCATCAAGTGTTTGTAGAAGGCACCACCAAGGCTTTGTTTTTCGTTAGAGGCTGTTGCAGCTTTTGCACCATTAGCGGCACGGTAGACTTCAGTATCTCCTGAAAGAGCCAAGTTAATTAACTCTTCTGTCTTACGGATACCGTCAGCAACTGGACGATTGATCAATGGTTTTCCATCAAATCGATCCATTTCAACGGCCTTGTCTGCTGCAATGATAATAGCTTTAGCCTTACGGATATCTTCTGCAGTTAGTTGATTTCCAACACCGCTAGCACCGTTGGTTTCGACCTTGATACCAACCCCCATTTCAGCAGCTACTTTTTGAAGGGCTTCTTGGGCCATGTAAGTGTGGGCAATACCTGTTGTACAAGCTGTAACAGCTACGATAAAGTCACCAGAGTCATTAGCAGGTGCTTGAACAAGTTCCTCAGTTTTTTCTGAAGCTTGGTCAAAAAGTTCGATAACTTGGTCTGCAGATGTTGCTTGACGAAGTTTGTCTGCAAAACCGTCTTTCATCAAGTATTGAGACAATTCTGCCAAGGCTGCCAAGTGAGTATCATTGGCACCTTCTGGAGCTGCAATCATGAAGAAGAGGTCAGTTGCTTGTCCATCCAAGCTCTCGTAGTCAACACCCTTATTTGACTTAGCAAATAGAACTGTCGCTTCTTTGACAGCAGCGTTTTTGCTGTGAGGCATTGCGATTCCATCACCCAAACCAGTAGAAGTCAAAGCTTCACGCGCCAAAATTCCTTCTTTAAATGTTTCAAAATCTGTTACATAACCGTGGTCTGTCAAATTTTTAATCATCTCGTCGATGACAGCTGTTTTTTCAGTTGCCTGCAAATCTAGCAACATGACATCTTTTCTCAATAGGTCTTGAATTTTCATCGTTTTTCTACCTCAACTTTTCCATATGTTTCTTTAATAAATTCCGCCGTTGCCAAGTCATCTGAGAAGGTAGTTGCCGTTCCGCAAGCCACTCCCCATTTGAAGGCTTCTACTGCGTCTTTTGATTTGACAAATTCACCTGTGAATCCAGCAACCATAGAATCACCAGCTCCAACTGAATTTTTGACTGTTCCCTTGATTGGTTTAGCGAAGTAAGCTCCATCAGATGTGACAAGAAGGGCACCATCACCAGCCATAGAGATAATAACATTTTGAGCACCCTTAGCCAGTAACTCACGAGCGTATTTCTCAATTTCATCTAAACTTTCGAGTTTAACCCCAAAAATCACTCCAAGTTCATGATTGTTTGGTTTTACAAGAAGAGGCTGGTAGTCCAAACTATCAATTAAGGTCTGTCCTTCAAAGTCACAGACCACTTGCGCACCAGTCTGGCGCGTCAAGGAAATCAAATCCTTATAGATAACATTGCCTAGATTTTTAGCACTTGAACCTGCAAAGACAACTGTATCTTCTGCTGTCAGACTAGATAAAATAGCTTTCAATTCTTCTAGCTGAACCGATTCAACAGTTGGACCCGTTCCGTTGATTTCTGTTTCTTGGTCTGCTTTGATTTTAACATTGATACGAGTATCTTCTGCCACCTGGACAAAACGTGTCTCGATTTCTTCCTCTGCTAAAGTATCTGTGATAAATTTACCAGTAAAGCCACCGATAAATCCCGTCGCTGTATTTGGTATATTCAAACGTTTCAAGACACGGCTGACATTGATTCCTTTCCCACCAGCAAACTTATCATCACTGTCCATACGATTTACACTACCAACTTTGACTTGGTCCAAACGAACGATATAGTCAATGGATGGATTGAGTGTGACTGTATAAATCATACTTCTATTACCTCCGTTTTCTCCTTAATAACCTGCAAGAGCTCATGCCCTTGACTAGTGATAACGATAGCGCGTTTGAGTGGTGCTACCTTGGCAAAGCAAGTTTGTCCAATTTTTGACGAATCCACCAAGACGTAGGTCTGCTTGGCATTCTCCAAAATAGCTCTTTTCACAGCTCCCTCCTCCATATCAGGAGTCGTATAATAGCCATCGTCAACACCATTCATTCCGATAAAGGCACGGTCAAAGTGCAATTGGTTAATCTGGTTAAGAGCAACGCCACCGATACTAGCATCTGTCGCCGTCTTGACGTTTCCTCCAACCATGACAGTTGGAATCTGCTTTTCAACCAACTGAGCGGCATGGTGAATGGAGTTGGTCACAACTGTAATATTCTTATTGACCAATTCATGAATCAAAAAAGCAGTTGTTGTTCCAGCATCGATAAAGATGACATCTTTTTCTTTAATGAGAGAGGCTGCTTTCTGAGCCAGCAACTTCTTTTCTTGAAGGTTTTTGACAGATTTTTCTTGAATGGTTTCTTCTTCCTGTAAGGAGTGGGGGAGTTCTGCTCCACCATGCACACGACGAAGCTTGTTTTCCGCTTCCAACTCATCCAAGTCTCTTCGAACCGTTGATTCTGACGTTTCTAGCAAACTAACTAATTTTTCTAGAGAAACTACATGATGTTGATTTAACTCCTCTAAAATCAGTTGCTTCCGCTCTGTTTTTAACACCGAATCACCTCCTGTTATCGTTTACACTATTCATTCTATCATACTTTCTTTTGAAGTCAAGCATTTTTTATCATTTTCTTTCAAAATCTATCATTTTTCTTATTTCTAGAATTTTTATTGCAAGATAAGAGCCTTTATGGTAGACTATTTGAGTAAGTATTGGAAGATTACTCAAGAGGCTTAAGAGGCCGTGTTGGAAACGCGGTAGGCGTGTAATAGCGTGCGTGGGTTCGAATCCCATGTCTTCCGTGGAAAAACAGATAAAATATATGATACCCTGAAACTTTGTATTTCTATCTTAGTTTTGGGGTATTTTGTAATTTCTTTACAATCTCCACATCGTTTCAATATACAAGTTCTAGAGAGAGTATGAATTCTTTCCACTCCCTTCTTATCTCATACGATTTTACGAACAGTAAAAGACAAAATCTCAAATACTTCAAGTTTAATTAATCCAGTTTCTTAAACTCTTGCTTTTTAACTAAACCATAAAAGATTTTCTTTTCGTACTTTTTTTGATATACTTTACTTATAAAAACAGATAAAATAAATATCAAAGCTCATTATTAAAATCTATAGATGGTAAAATGAAAGGAAAAACAAAATGTCAAAAGTTGTTAAAGTTACAGGAGCAGAGGTTGTAATCTCCCATAATGAAGAGTATTTAAAAGTAAATCCATCTGAATTGAATTTTGTTCCAAAATTAGGTGACGAAGTCGAAGTTCATAAAGTAGATGGTGAGATTATCGTCATAAAAGTTAAAGATAAAAAAGACGACAAAATTAATATTAACATTGTCAATGAAAACAACGCTATGCAAAATCAGTCACAAGTCGTTCACACTCAAGAAATAGCTACAGGTGTACATTATGTTAATAAGTGGGTTTATGTTATTCTTGCTTTATTTTTAGGTGGATTGGGTATACATCATTTTTACGCAGGATATAACGGAAAAGGTTTCCTTTTTCTGATTTTATCTTTAACAGGAATACCTGCTATTATTGCACTTTTCCAAGGCATCATAGCTCTCTTTAAGAAACCAGATGTATACGGAAGGATCGCTGTCTGATCTACATTCCAGATTTCCACTCTCTAGAATGTAGATAAAGTAGAAAGGAAAGATATGAAAGAGTTACTTCTGACAGATAGTGAAGCTAAAGCTCTCATAAAAATAATTAAAGCAATTGCTAATAAACACAATCGAACTCTTACGAATCGCAGTTCAGGTACTATTAACCTTGTTGGCAAGCATGATACTAGATTTATTTTGAACTACTTCTACAGCACTACAAGCAAAGTTTTTCATCTAAGGGAAACTCAACACAACTATACTCTCTTACGAATCAATCTAAATAATAAATTCCATAAGAACGCAAACGGCGAGAAAGTTTGGGGCAATCGAGTTAACATCTTCTCTGAAGAAGAGTATTATCAAAAAGGGGATGAAACAACTCATTACAAAGCCTATCCACTACCTTATGAAGATATTCTTAACACTGATGACTTCCTGGATATGCTTGATAATTTGCTTGACTATACCAATGTGAACAATCCTGAAAATATAGCAATTAATATACAAGAGGATTTGTTATAATCACCCTATAAAGAAAGGAGAATATCATGAATGCTACTGATATCAAAAATACCTATCTAAATTACATAAAAGAAAACGCTGTTTTTAACGATGTGACTGATACTCATACTGAAGTGATTACTCCTTTTATAGACCCATTAGGTGAAGCTATTGGTTTCTCAATAAAAAGCAATGGAAAACATTTGACAGTTACAGATGATGGTTATACTATCTGGAATTTATCCATTAATAATATTGATGTTACAAAAAAAGGGCGACGTCAAGACATCTTTAACTCACTTCTCCACTTTAATGGATTTGATTTACACGATGGAGCAATCGAACGGACGACTGGTAAAGAACATCTAGGACAAGTCATACATGATATGACACAATTGCTGATGAATGTTTATGACTTTATTCAGCTAACACCTAACAATATTAAATCTCAATTTTTAGACGATGTTAAATCTTACTTCATGAAAAATGAGCATTACACAGTCTTTCCAGCTTTCTCAATTGCAGGTAAATCTCGTTTAGAACACCGCTTTAATTTTGTGTTTATGAGTAAAGGTATTTCAAAAATAGCCAGAGTTCACAATAACATAACCAAACAACAAGTTGATACTATCTTAGCTAGTTGGTTAGATACATCTGAATACCGTAGAAAAGAATATGGAGATACAGAACAGTTGTATATCATTGTAAGCGATGAAGGGTATAATAATATCAAAGATGACCATCAAATCGCTCTACAAGAGTATGGTATTAACATTTTGAATTTCTCAGATAAAGAACAATTAGAAATCCAATTAGGGAAGTAACTACAAAAAATCCTATATTTACTAAAGCATGCAGAGGAATACTCGAATCGGAGAACGCTTTACGAAGTACATAGATTTCTAGGATGCGACAAATGTTGTATCCTTTTTTCTATCCTTTTTTTAAAATAGGGTCTGTTTGTGACTCCCTTTTTAGCAAAAGAATGCAAAGGAATACCAAAGATAAAAATAAAAAACGTTGATTTAACAACGTTTTACCAAGGAATGCAAAAGAATGCAAAGGAATAATGGAGCCGGTGGGAGTCGAACCCACGTCCAAACACCTGCCAACATATTTGTCTACAACCATAGGTTATGTATTATTTTAACAGCCCCTCGACACATAACTCAAGTCTAGAAACTGCGAGTCTATCAATCTCTTATCAAGCCGCTAGACAAGGCTTAATCGTATCTCGCTAATAATAAGACCTGTCATTGAACACGAGCAATCCAAATCGGGTCACGCCTGCTGGTTTTTAGGCAGCTAGAGCGTAAGAAGTGTTATTTTTTGCAGTTATATTTAACTGAGCGTTTACGTCGCCACACGAGTCGCAAAATATGCCTCATAATGCCTGTCGAATCCGTAACGACCCCAAAAGACAATAAAACCATTATACCTTATCTAACTCAAAAATGCAAAAAGAAATCACATACCTAAAAAAGATACTATTCGAGAAATTTAGCAAACTGGAAGACTAACTACAACTTTTTCAGTGCATAACTTTACGATTGTAAATAGAGCTTACGAAATCCAATTAACACATACCTAAGATGAAGCTATCTGTTTTGAAGAAATTCACGAAGAGAATTATTCTAAAATACTTTCAGATGAGAATTTTCGTACTCTCTTTATTTTAATTCATTTGAGTTTAAAAACTATAAAATCAATCCTTATATTATTCGGACTACTTTTCACTTATTGCACCAAAATATAGTAAAATGAAATAAGAATAGGACGAATAGATCAGGACAGTCAAATCGATTTCTAACAATGTTTTAGAATTAGAGGTGTACTATTCTAGTTTCAATATACTATAAATAGGTTTCATTCGAACTTTAATAGACTATGAAAACCAGTGGAACTTACCCTGACACAGAATTCCACTGGTTTTTTCGATTTTTATCAGATTAACTTCTACTATTCTTAGCTGTGAAAATTAGTTTAAGACTTTAACTTATTTTCAGTCTTCTAATCTAAAGGCCACTTCCAGTAAAGAAAAATCAGGGTTCTCCTGACTTTTACTTAGCTAATTCTCTTTCTCGTTCTTTCATTATTTTATGATTTTCATACAAACGGGATAAGAACTTAGAAATTTCTTTCAAGATAGAATAGGTTGGCACTGCGACAATCATTCCAACTACACCATAGATATTGCTTGACAACAAAAGTAAAACTAAAATCGTGATTGGATGAACCTTCATAACACTTCCTACGATTCGAGGATATAAGATATTGCCATCTACCTGCTGAACAACAAGCATATAAATCACTGCAATCAGCAGTCTATGAGGATCAGTGAATATATTTGCGATGATCATAGGAATCAAACCAATACTTGGCCCCACATAAGGAATTAAATTGGCTACACCAGAAAAAATGGCAAAAACTAAAGCATATTTTAAACCAATAATACTATAGCCAATATAAGCTAAACAACCTATAATGATTGCGTCAATCGAAACTCCACTAATATAGCGAGCAATCGTCGCATTTAAATTCTTTAATAAGCCTGCAATATGCAAGCGATCCCTCTTTAGAATCGTTCTTTCAAGCATGGGCAAGAATTTATGTCCATCTAATAAGAAATAAACCAAAAAAACTGGAGTCATAATCAAAATCAAAACAGTACTGATAAGAGCTGACAAGACGCTCCCCACACTATTTGATACGCTATTTAGGATATTTTGAAGAATATCAACATAGGATAAGTTTAACTGCTGAATTGTAGCTTCTACATCCAAATTCTGGAGCGCAGGATAATTAGATAAGTCTATGATTAAGTCTTGTACTCGACTATAAATAGTTTGACTAGATATAATCAAACTAGATAACTGATTAATCAAAATAGGTAAGAGATAGACAACACCTATGACCATTCCCCAGACCAAAGTACACAAGGTAATTAAAATACCAAGCAAACGATTGAGTTTACAGACTTTATTTAAGAAAGTAACAATAGGGTTTGTCAAATAATAAAGAAAGCCCCCTAATAAAAATGGAATCATAATTGTATTAAGCACGCTAACAAAAGGGTTAATCAAAGACCCCATCTGTCTCCATAGGTAAAAGATGATGGTTAAGAGTAAAATTTCTGTGGTCCAAAAAAATAATTTATTTCTACGAAACATGAGTTACCTCCCTCACTTTATTTTACCATATTTTCAAAAAGCTTAACAGATGAATTATTAAAGCAAGAATATTTTTTTTCTTTATGATAGAATAAGACTACTATGAAAAAAATATTTTTAACTTTGTTAACTGTCTCTCTTTTAGGGGGTGCTTCTACTGCTGTTGCTCAAGATTTTACCATTGCCGCTAAACATGCGATTGCTGTTGAGGCAAATACTGGTAAAATTCTCTATGAGAAGGATGCAACGCAACCTGTCGAAATTGCTTCCATAACAAAATTGATTACTGTTTATCTGGTCTATGAAGCTTTGGAAAACGGAAGTATTACCCTCTCCACTCCTGTAGATATTTCTGATTATCCTTATCAATTGACGACAAATTCTGAAGCCAGTAATATTCCTATGGAGGCCCGTAATTATACTGTCGAAGAGTTGCTTGAAGCAACTCTGGTATCTAGTGCCAACAGCGCCGCTATTGCCCTAGCTGAGAAAATTGCTGGCTCAGAAAAAGATTTCGTCGATATGATGCGGGCAAAACTCTTGGAATGGGGAATTCAGGATGCCACTGTTGTCAATACGACAGGTCTTAACAATGAAACTCTAGGGGATAACATTTACCCAGGTTCTAAAAAAGATGAGGAAAATAAGCTTAGTGCTTATGATGTCGCTATCGTTGCTCGCAACCTCATCAAAAAATACCCACAAGTCTTAGAAATCACCAAAAAACCTTCTTCTACTTTTGCTGGGATGACAATCACTTCAACCAACTACATGTTAGAAGGTATGCCTGCTTACCGTGGTGGTTTTGATGGGCTAAAAACAGGAACAACAGATAAGGCTGGAGAGTCTTTTGTTGGTACTACTGTCGAAAAAGGCATGAGAGTCATCACAGTTGTTTTAAATGCAGATCATCAAGACAATAATCCTTACGCTCGATTTACAGCTACATCTTCCCTAATGGATTATATTTCTTCTACATTTACACTTCGCAAAATCGTTCAACAAGGCGATGCCTATCAAGATAGCAAAGCCCCTGTACAAGATGGAAAAGAAGATACAGTAACTGCAGTGGCTCCAGAGGATATCTATCTAATAGAACGTGTTGGGAATCAATCTTCCCAATCTGTTCAATTCACACCTGATTCCAAAGCAATCCCAGCACCACTTGAAGCTGGAACAGTGGTTGGCCATTTGACTTATGAAGACAAGGACTTGATTGGTCAAGGTTACATCACCACAGAGCGCCCTAGTTTCGAAATGGTAGCAGACAAGAAAATTGAAAAAGCCTTCTTCTTAAAAATTTGGTGGAATCAGTTTGTCCGCTTTGTTAACGAGAAATTATAAAAAATCGCGATTTTAAACCGCGATTTTTTGATACAAGTTCATCTTCAAAATCAAAGAACAAACTAGGAAGCTAGCCGCAGGTTGCTCAAAACACTGTTTTGAGGTTGTAGATGAAACTGACGAAGTCAGTAACCATACATACGGTAAGGCGATGCTGACGTGGTTTGAAGAGATTTTCGAAGAGTATAAAATCAAATTTTATCCAACTGATCCCTCCATTTCATAGCTAATCAAGCGGTTCAGCTCAACTGCGTATTCCATTGGAAGTTCTTTTGTAAAGGGTTCTACAAATCCCATGACAATCATTTCAGTTGCCTCAGATTCTGACAATCCACGGCTCATGAGATAATACAATTGCTCTTCTGAAATCTTAGATACTTTGGCTTCGTGTTCCAAAGCCACTTGAGAATTGTGAATTTCATTAAATGGAATAGTATCTGATGCTGACAAGTCATCCATGATAATGGTATCACATTCAATGTGGGAAACAGATTTCTTAGAGTTCTTGTTAAAGGTGACTTGTCCACGGTAGTCAACCTTTCCTCCACCTTTAGCGATGGATTTAGACACAATAGACGAGCTGGTATGTGGAGCATTGTGAATCATCTTAGCACCCGTGTCTTGGTGTTGCCCTGCATTAGCAAAGGCGATAGAGAGCATGGTACCACGCGCTCCTTCTCCATCAAGGTAAACAGATGGATATTTCATAGTCGTTTTGGCACCCAAGTTTCCATCAATCCACTCAACAGTGGCATCCTTTTGAGCCTTAGCACGCTTTGTTACCAAGTTATAGACGTTATCAGACCAGTTTTGGATAGTTGTATAACGCATATAAGCTCCGTCCAAAGCAAAAATTTCTACAATGGCAGCGTGTAAGCTATTGCTTGAATATGTTGGTGCTGTACATCCTTCTACGTAGTGGACGCTTGCTCCCTCATCAACGATAATCAAGGTACGTTCGAACTGACCTATATTTTCGTTATTGATACGGAAATAAGTTTGAAGTGGAATATCTACCTTGACACCTTTTGGCACGTAGATAAAAGTTCCACCCGACCATACTGCTGAGTTGAGGGCTGCCAACTTGTTATCTGTCGGCGGTACCAACTTCGCAAAGTATTGTTTAAATAAGTCTGGGTATTCCTTGAGTGCGGAATCTGTATCTGTAAAGATAATACCTAATTTTTGGAACTCTTCCTTCATGTTGTGGTAAACCACTTCTGACTCGTACTGGGCAGAAGCCCCTGCTAAATAAGCACGTTCAGCTTCTGGAATCCCGATACGTTCAAAGGTTTCTTTAATCTTTTCAGGTACATCATCCCAAGAACGGGCTGGTTTGTCAGATGGTTTTTGGTAGTAGATTAAGTCATCAAAGTCAATCTCTGACAAGTCTGCTCCCCAAGTTTGCATGGGCATTTTTTTGAAGGTTTCATAAGACTTCAAACGGAACTCCAACATCCACTCAGGCTCACCCTTAGCAGCAGATAATTCACAAATAACACCTTCGTTGAGTCCTTTTCCTGTCGATAAGACAGGCTCTACATCGTCATGGAAACCAAATTTATATTCACCAAGGTCAATTGGTTTTGGTTCTACTCTTTCTTCAGCCATAATATCCTTTCTTTCTTCATTTCTAATAATTCATAAGACAAAAGAAACTTGTCTTACTGTTTTTCTTGATTTTCAATTGTTTTCTTAAGGGCATTCCAAGCTAGGGTTGCACACTTGATTCTTTGAGGGAATTTGGCAACACCTGACAAGAATGCCGCGTCTCCAAGTTGGTCTTGACGCTCATCTTTTTGCCCTTGAACCATTTCAGAAAAAATAGTCGCCAGTTCTAAAATTTCTTGTTTGGTTTTTCCTAAAACGGCATCTGTCATCATACTAGCAGAAGCAGTTGAAATCGTGCATCCTGAATTTAGAAAAGCAATATCTTCCAAACGGTCCTCTGCATCAAACTTGACAGAGAGGTTGATGACATCCCCACAAGTCGGATTGTTGAGACTGATTTGCTCAGCGTCTTCTAACTTCCCTTGGTGATGTGGATTTTTCGAATGGTCTGCTACCACTGCCATATAAAGGCTATCTAGTTTAGAAAGTGCCATTGAAAAACTCCTTTGTCTTTTGTAGGGCATCGACTAGTTTGTCGCAATCTGCCTTGGTATTGTAGATATAAAAACTTGCACGAGCTATTGCTGGGACTTCCAAATACTGAAGCAAGGGTTGCGCACAATGGTGACCAGCACGAACAGCCACTCCTTCATAATCCAGAGCCGTCGCAAGATCGTGAGGATGGAGATCACCTAGGTTAAAGGCAATAACACCCGAACGTTGAGCCAAATCCTGAGAACCGTAAATGGTCAATCCCTCAATTGCCTGCAGTTTTGGATAGACGTACGCAATCAATTCCTGTTCATGAGCTTCAATGGCATCCATACCAATCTTTTCCAGATAATCAACTGCAGTCGCAAGTCCAATAGCTCCTGCCATATTTGGCGTTCCAGCCTCAAATTTCCAAGGCAATTCCTTCCAACTAGCAGATTGCTCGTAGACAAAATCAATCATCTCGCCGCCAAATTCTACTGGAGACATTTGCTCAAGATACTTTTCTTTGCCGTAAAGGACACCGATACCAGTCGGACCAGCCATCTTGTGACCCGAAAAGGCGAAAAAGTCCAGATCCAAGTCCTGGACATCAATCTTCATATGAGGTGTAGATTGAGCACCATCCACTACCATGATTGCCCCAACTTGGTGGGCTAATTGAGTGATTTCCTTGATCGGATTGACCACACCAAGAACATTGGAGGCATGAGCTAGGGAAACAAATTTAACCTTATCAGTCAATTTAGCTCGCAAATCCTCCATATCCAAGGCACCGTCTTTAAGATAGACATAGACAAGCTCTGCTCCAGTCTTTCGACAAGCTTCCTGCCATGGAATGATATTAGAATGGTGTTCCATTACTGAAATCAAGACCTGGTCTCCCTCAGTGAGAATTTCCTCAGCAAAGCGTGCCACCCAGTTAAGGCTGGTTGTCGTTCCTCTGGTAAAGAGAACTTCCTTTGTAGAGCCTGCATTAATAAACTTACGAATGGTTTCACGAGCAGCTTCATAAGAAGCTGTCGCTCGTTCCGCTAAGGTATGGACACCACGGTGAACATTGGCATTGTCCTGCTCATAGTAGCTGTTAATAGCTTTCAGAACTACTAGTGGTTTTTGTGTCGTCGCAGCATTGTCCAGATAGACCAGAGGTTCATCATTTACAATCTGATCTAAAATTGGAAAATCCTTGCGAATCGCTTCTACATCTAACATAGGCTGCCCCTTAGCGTTTTGACAATTTCTCTTCGATAGTTGCAATCATTTCATCACGAACTTCCTTGACTGGAATCTCCACGATAACAGATCCAAGGAAACCACGAACAACCAAACGCTCTGCAGTTGCCTTATCCAAGCCACGACTCATGAGGTAGTACATATCTTCTGGATCTACCTGACCAATAGAGGCTGCATGGCCTGCAGTTACGTCATTTTCATCAATCAAAAGAATTGGGTTAGCATCTGAACGCGCTTGGTCTGAAAGCATGAGAACACGGCTCTCTTGTTGCGCATCTGCTCCCTTAGCACCCTTGATGATGTGGCCGATACCATTGAAAGTCAAAGTTGCTTTTTCAAGGATAACCCCATGTTGTAGAATGTTTCCGATTGAGTTGCAGCCATAGTTAGTTACACGAGTATCAATCCCTTGTACCTGACGACCACTTGAAAGAGCTACAACCTTGAGGTCAGCATGGCTACCATTACCAATCAAGTCACTATCAAAATCAGCAACGACATTTCCTTCGTTCATGACACCGATAGCCCAGTCAATACTTGCATCGTTGCCTAATTTACCACGACGGCTAATGTAGGCAGTGACGTTTTCACCTAGACGGTCGATAGCAGCAAACTTGACTTGCGCACCAGAACGTGCAATCACTTCCACTGTGATATTGGCAGTTGCTTTGTCACTTCCTTCACCGCGTGACTCTAAACGCTCCAGATAACTAATCTTAGAATTTTTACCAGCGATAATCATAATATGCTTGTTAAACGGCACATTGCTATCGCTATCTTGGTAGAAAATTCCTTCAATTGGCTCTGTGATTTCTACGTTATCTGGAATATAGAGTACAGCACCACTGTTAAAGTAAGCTGTGTGGTAAGCCGCCAACTTGTCATCATCATACTTAACAGATGACATGAAGAATTCTTCGATCAGCTCTGGAATTTCTTCTAAAGCTGAGTGAAAGTCTGTGAAGACAACACCCTGTTCAGCTAACTCAACTGGAGTTTGTTCGAAAACAGTTTGAGTTCCTACTTGCACCAACTTCAAGTGATGATCTAAAGCTGTGAAATCTGGAACATTTGCTGATGGCTCATTTTCTGTAATCGTTCCATCACCCAGATTCCAACGGTGGAATTTGACACGCTCAATAACTGGTAATTCCAAAGTCTCAATCTTGTCAAAAGCTTTTTGACGGAGATCAGCCAACCAGCTTGGTTCAGCGTGCATTTCTGAAAAAAGTTTAATATTTTCTCTAGTCATTTACTTCTCCTAAAAGATACGAGGGAATTACAATTCTTCCTTGTAGTCGTAGCCAAGTTCTTCAGCTAATTTTGCGTATCCTTCACGTTCCAAACGCGCAGCCAATTCTGGACCACCAGAAAGGACAACACGACCTTCCATCATCACGTGTACCACATCAGGTGTGATATAGTTCAAAAGACGTTGGTAGTGAGTGATGATCATAGCACCAAAACCTTCACCACGCATGGCATTGACACCTTTAGACACAACTTTAAGAGCGTCAATATCAAGACCTGAGTCAATCTCGTCCAAAAGAGCAAATGTTGGCTCCAACATCAAAAGTTGAAGAATTTCATTGCGTTTTTTCTCACCACCAGAGAAGCCTTCGTTGAGGTAACGCTCTGCCATTTCTTCTTTCATGTTAAGCAATTCCATTTTTTCATCTAGCTTAGTAATAAACTCACGAACTGAAATCTTCTCATCATCTTCTTTACCCGCATTCATAGCGGCACGAAGAAATTCAGCATTGGTAATTCCAGGGATTTCTGATGGGTATTGCATAGCAAGGAAAAGTCCCATACGCGCACGCTCATCCACTTCCAACTCAAGGATGTTTACGCCATCAAACAAAACTTCACCTTTAGTTACTTCATAGTTTGGATTTCCCATGATAGCGGCAGAAAGAGTCGATTTACCTGTACCATTTGGTCCCATGATAGCGGCAATTTCTCCTGTTTTCAGGGTCAGGTTAACCCCTTTTAAAATTTCTTTTCCTTCAATCTCAACGTGAAGATCTTTGATCTCTATTACTGACATGATAGTTCCTTTCTTTTTCAAAACTTTTACAGTACTTACTAGAAAAACGTCTGATTTCCCCAGAAATAGAGCAAAAATTCTATAAATATACTTTTCTAGTATAACAAAAAAAAGCCTAAAAGGCTTTGATTTTGTCTGGAAGCTGAGGGCTAGTCTTTCCTATTAAAATGCTGATCGATGACATCAACGATTTTACCCATCACATAACTGACTCGGAAATTTCTAAAGAGTAAAATTGCCCAAAAGGCTGCCATAATATAGCGGCCAGTCATCCAGGCTTCATTGAAAAAATAGGTCTCAGCAGCTGTAAATAGCGCCATAATAATAAATTGTTGTTTATTCATAAACTTATTGTATCATGAAATCTTTCTTTAGTCTTCCTCTACCTTCACTTTATCAGCCAAAAATTCAAATCCTTCTGGAATCAGGCTTTCTTCTACTTCTTTTTCAGTTTGAGAAGATTTGGCTTTGGCTGAAAAGGCTGCGCGAACTTCTTTCCATTCCTCCATGGAAATAGCTAAAATCTCAGGTGAAAAACCTGCCGCCTGACTGAGGATATTACCAAACATGGTATTGAGATTGTCTCGTTTCATAGTTTGACCAGCATTGAAGTTAGACTCAAAAGCAAGAATAGCATGGTGTTCATTGGCAGCAACCGGTTGAGAACCAACTAGCAGAGCCTTGTCCGGCCCACCTAGACTTTCAATTACCTCTCCCCAGGCATTCTGCAAACGAATTAAATTTTGACGTGCTAAATCAGGATTTTCGACGGCCTCTTGTAAGATAGATTGCACTTTATTGCGATCGACACGATAGACTGTTTTGCCCGTAGCTGGTCGACTAGGAGCTGGTGCAACTTGTTTAGGAACCGCACCTACATTAGAAAGCTCTTGTTTGAGACGGGCAACTTCCTGTCTCAGCGTAGCAATTTCATTTTCAACCGCTCCTGATAGAGCTGGTTCGGGCTTGATTTCCGCCAAACGGACGGTCATCATTTCAGCATAAATCTTGGGCTGCAAACTAGACTTAATATCTGCTAAACTCACTGTTGCTAAGCGAATCATTTCAAACAGATTTTTTTGAGGAAGTGCCAAATTTTCTACAAAGACTGAACTATGATTAGTATTTTCTCCCCCTGTTTGAACAATTAACAAGTCTCTTAAATAGTGCAAAAGATCGGTCACAAAACGAGTCATGCTCTTACCATTGTCAAAAAGAAGATCCAAGCAAGACAAAGCTTTGGGAACATCCTGTTGAGACAAGGCCGCCACATAATCATCCAAGGCTGATAGGCTAATGGTGCCAGTAATTTCTTCAGAGATAGCAGTCGTCAGCTCATTTCCCTGTGTCAAACTCAGGGCTTGATCCAAAATAGACAAGGCGTCCCGCATTCCACCTTCCGCCCGCCTGGCAATGATTTCCACAGCCTCTGGTTCAGAACTGATATTTTCTTTTTCTAAGATATAGTGAATATGTTCCTTAATATCCTGTGTCTTAATTGATTTAAACTCAAAACGTTGCACACGGGATAGAATAGTAGCAGGAATCTTGTGCAATTCAGTAGTGGCCAAAATAAAGACTACATTCTGTGTTGGTTCTTCCAGCGTCTTTAGGAGGGCATTAAAAGCCCCTGTAGACAGCATGTGAACCTCATCTATGATATAAACCTTATAACGAGCAAGGCTAGGCGCATAGGTAGATTTATCACGAATTTCGCGAATTTCATCTACCCCATTATTAGAAGCTGCATCCATTTCAATGACATCTTCTAAACTACCGTCCGTCACTGCTTGACAAATATAGCAGTTATTGCAAGGTTCGCCACCCACTTGATTGGGACAGTTCATAGCCTTGGCAAAGATTTTAGCAACACTGGTTTTTCCCGTTCCACGAGGACCAGAAAAAAGATAAGCGTGACTTATTTTCTCTTGCTCCACCGCTTGTTTAAGAGTCTTAGCCACAACTTCTTGACCAACTAACTGGGAGAAGTTTTGACTTCTATATTTTCGATAAAGTGCTTGATACATTAAGATTTTTCCTCAAACATCGTAAAGTCCCATGCTGTCTTTTCAAGCAAAATAGCGACAAATTGTTCCAAATAATCTTGATCCATAGCATCGTAATCCTCAATCTCTGAAGAATCCAGATCCAGAACTCCAAGTAACTGACCATTCTTCATCATCGGCACCACAATTTCACTTTTAGCTAGACTATCACAAGAAATATAGTTGAGATAGGTCGTCACATCTCCAACAATAACAGTTTCCTGAAAGTGAGCTGCCTCACCACAAACACCCTTGCCTAGTGCAATACGGATGCAGGAAACACCTCCTTGGAAGGGACCTAAAACCAATTCCTTTCCATCGAACAAATAAAAGCCTGCAAATACGGTATTAGGAAAACGTGATTTTATGAGAGCACTGGCGTTGGAAAGATTAGCCAAAACATTGGTTTCGCCTTCCAATAGGAAGGACAATTCTTCATTTAACATTTGATAACGTGATTGTTTTTCTGATTTTAACATAGAACTATTATATCAAAAAAGGAGCAGAGACAAAAGAAAAATCCCTTGTTTAGTAAACAAAGGATTTTGGGCTCTATAATATTTGTAGTGGGTAAATCCACTATAGATATTATGGAGCCTATTT
>ERZ1023280.15-NODE-15-length-99289-cov-188.669216_pt1 | contig 99289 bp, 104 predicted proteins | sample MGYA00380466_ERZ1023280 | MGnify/ENA primary metagenome ERZ1023280 (study PRJEB33173, sample SAMEA4830374) | metagenome | study: EMG produced TPA metagenomics assembly of the PRJEB25223 data set... | reverse complement strand
AATCTGGATATTAGGGTCTTTAATGTCTAGTAATTTTGTGATAAAATGTAATTGTCCCATATGAATCTTTCTAATGAGTTGTTTTGTCGCTTTTCATTATAGGTCATATGGGACTTTTTTTCTACACAAAATAGGCTCCATAATATCCATAGGGGGGTTACCCACTACAAATATTATAGAGCCGAAAAAGGCTGAGATCTGGTGTCTCAGTCTTTTATTTCTTGCGTTTTGCAAAATCTACAAATCTAAATTTTTCTAACTTATGGCGACTTTCGGTAAACTGAAATTGGCGTCCGTCTTGGAGATAGACTTTTGATTTAATCGAAACGACATAAGGGTCTTTGCCAATGTCCATGAGAATCTTGTCTCGGTCGCTTGAGTGGTCAATGGTGATTTCCTTCTGAGCATAATCAATAAGGAGTTTGAGGCCATTTTCTATATAAGAATAGATAGACTGCTCAGCAATTTGGCGAGTGAGATTTGGGATTAGTTCCATATCCAGATAGTCCGTATCCAGAACGGATACCAGATCATCCACCACACGCTGGCGGACCACCTTCCAAACCATCCGAAACTCTGGGAAACCGGTTATCAGTGAGGATTTTTTATCAATAATAATCTTGTCCAGACTGACCACGTTGGTTTTAGAGCGCAGTCCAAGTTCTTTAACTAGTTCTTGGTAGCTGGTTAGGTTGGATACAGGGAAATTGACGGTTTCTTCTTTGACGACTTGAGAACCTTGCCCTCTTATCTTTTTGATCAATCCTTCCTCTTGGAGGAGAGACAGGGCCTTTCGGACGGTATCACGACTCACTTGATATTGCTCCATAAGGTCGTGCTCGCTAGGAAGAAAATCTCCGACAGCGTAAGTCTCGTTTTGAATGGTTTCTTGGATTTGCTTAAATAATTGTTGGTATTTCTTCATTTTGCTTTATTAAATAGGTTTTTAGTCTAGTTTAATGAACACCTGTATCTATTTTACCATACAAGTGCTAGAAAATTTACAAAAAAACACCCTTTTTATACCAAACAAGTTGTAGACAACTTTGGTATCGTTTACAATATACTTATCAAATCAAACTTGCTTTGACAAGTATAAGGAGAATCAAATGGGAAAATTTGAACAAGAAGCCAAAGATTTGCTTCAGGCAATTGGAGGTAAAGAAAATGTGACTGCCGTAACTCACTGTGCGACACGGATGCGGTTTGTTTTAGGAGATGATAAGAAGGCTAATGTTAAAGCTATCGAGTCAATTCCAGCTGTTAAAGGAACTTTTACAAATGCAGGTCAATTTCAGGTAATCATTGGAAATGACGTGCCCATCTTTTATAATGATTTTACAGCCGTTTCAGGTATTGAGGGTGTTTCTAAAGAAGCAGCCAAGTCTGCAGCTAAGAGTAATCAAAACGTGGTCCAACGTGTTATGACCACTCTGGCGGAAATCTTTACTCCGATTATTCCAGCCTTGATTGTTGGTGGATTGATCCTCGGTTTCCGTAATGTCTTGGAAGGTGTCCATTGGTCGATGTTGGATGGCAAGACCATCACAGAATCCTCTCAGTTTTGGGCAGGGGTTAATCACTTCCTCTGGTTGCCTGGTGAAGCTATCTTCCAGTTCTTACCAGTAGGGATTACTTGGTCTGTTTCTCGTAAGATGGGAACCAGCCAAATTTTGGGAATTGTTCTCGGAATCTGTTTGGTATCGCCTCAGTTGCTCAATGCCTATGCGGTTGCTTCAACGCCAGCAGCTGATATCGCGGCAAACTGGGTTTGGAATTTTGGTTATTTTACTGTTAATCGTATTGGTTACCAAGCCCAAGTTATCCCAGCCTTGCTTGCAGGTTTGAGTCTGTCTTATCTTGAAATTTTCTGGCGCAAACATATCCCAGAAGTCATTTCCATGATTTTTGTACCTTTTTTGTCATTGATTCCAGCCTTGATTTTGGCTCATACTGTTTTGGGACCAATCGGTTGGACAATTGGACAAGGACTTTCATCAGTTGTCTTGGCAGGTTTAACTGGTCCAGTTAAATGGCTCTTCGGTGCAATTTTTGGTGCCCTCTACGCTCCATTTGTCATCACAGGTCTGCACCATATGACCAATGCCATTGATACACAATTGATTGCGGATGCTGGTGGCACTGCCCTATGGCCAATGATTGCTCTTTCTAATATTGCTCAAGGCTCAGCCGTGTTTGCCTATTATTTCATGCATCGCCATGATGAGCGTGAGGCTCAGGTTTCACTTCCTGCAACCATTTCAGCCTATCTCGGTGTTACAGAACCAGCTCTTTTTGGGGTTAACGTAAAATATATTTATCCATTTGTTGCTGGGATGACTGGTTCAGCCCTTGCAGGCATGTTATCCGTTACTTTTAATGTAACTGCGGCTTCTATTGGTATCGGTGGTTTGCCAGGTATTCTCTCTATTCAACCTCAATACATGCTGCCATTTGCAGGAACTATGCTAGTTGCGATTGTTGTTCCAATGCTCTTGACTTTCTTCTTCCGCAAGGCTGGTCTCTTTACAAAAACAGAGGGCGATACGAACTTGCAGGCAGAATTCGTTGCTCAAGAAGAAGCAGAATTTGTGAGCCATGAACTAGTAGAACTTACTTCGGTAGAAATTATCAGCCCACTAACTGGCCAAGTGAAAGAATTGAGTCAAGCGACGGATCCTGTTTTTGCATCAGGTGTCATGGGGCAAGGTCTGGTCATTGAACCAAGCCAAGGTGAGTTGACCTCTCCAGTTAATGGGACAGTGACGGTTCTTTTCCCTACCAAGCATGCCATCGGCATTGTCTCTGACGAGGGAGTTGAATTGCTCATCCACATCGGTATGGATACAGTAGGTCTTGATGGCAAAGGTTTTGAAAGTCTTGTAGTCCAAGGAGATCACGTTACAGTTGGTCAGCAACTGATTCGTTTTGATATGGATGTCATTAAGGCTGCAGGTCTGGTGACAGAAACTCCTGTTATCATCACCAACCAAGATGCTTATACAGCGACTATTCCCGGAACTTATCCGACAACGATCCAAGCTGGAGCATCTCTCATGGTCGCTACACGAATCTAATACTCTTCGAAAATCTCTTCAAACCACGTCAGCTCTATCTGCAACCTCAAAATAGTGTTTTGAGCAACCTGTGGCTAGCTTCCTAGTTTGTTCTTTGATTTTCATTGAGTATAATTGAAATAGCACAAATAGGGACGGAAGACTGCTTCCTCCCTTTTATCAGAAAAGGAGAAACAGATGACACTTGATAAAGGAAAAGTAGTCTATCAAATCTATCCAAAATCTTACAAAGACACCACTGAAAACGGTATTGGGGATTTCCGTGGGATTATCGAAAAAATTCCCTATTTAGCCAAACTAGGTGTGGATATGGTCTGGCTCAATCCATTCTATCCAAGCCCTCAACGGGATAATGGTTACGATATTTCAGATTATATGGCAGTGGATCCTCTTTTTGGTGATATGGCTGATTTTGAGGAAATGGTGTGTGTCGGTAAAGAGCACAAGATTGACTTTATGCTGGACATGGTACTTAATCATTGTTCGACAGAGCATGAATGGTTTCAGAAAGCCCTAGCTGGTGATAAGTATTATCAAGACTTTTTCTTCATCCAAGACCAACCAACAGATTGGCAGTCTAAGTTTGGTGGTTCTGCATGGGCGCCTTTCGGGGATACTGGGAAATACTATCTTCACCTATTTGATGAGACCCAGGCTGACCTTAACTGGCGCAATTCCAATGTCCGTAAGGAGCTTTTCAAGGTTGTTAATTTCTGGCGCGACAAGGGTGTCAAAGGTTTCCGATTTGATGTGATCAATTTGATCGGTAAGGACGAGGTTTCAGTGGACTGTCCTGAAAATGAAGGGAAGCCAGCTTATACAGACAAACCCATCGTTCATAACTATTTGCGTATGATGAACCAAGCCACTTTTGGATCTGACGATAGCTTTATGACAGTTGGGGAAATGTCTTCTACCACCATGGAAAACTGTGTCCTCTATTCGTCGCCTGATCGTCAGGAATTATCCATGACCTTTAATTTTCATCACCTCAAGGTGGACTATAAGGATGGACAAAAGTGGACCTTGGCTCCCTTTGATTTTGAAGAGTTGAAGAGTCTTTACCATAGTTGGGGTAAGGAAATGAGTGATAAAGACGGTTGGAGTGCCCTCTTTTGGAACAATCACGATCAACCACGTGCCTTGAACCGTTTTGTCGATATTCAAAACTTCCGCAAGGAAGGAGCCACCATGCTAGCAGCCAGCATTCACCTGTCACGTGGGACACCTTATATCTACATGGGTGAGGAAATCGGGATGATTGACCCAGACTATGATTCTATGGCTGATTATGTGGATGTCGAATCGCTTAATGCCTATCAGATGCTCTTAGAAGAAGGAAAGAGTCAGCAAGAAGCCTTCCAGATTATTCAAGCTAAGTCGCGTGATAATTCACGCATTCCCATGCAGTGGGATGCTTCGGAAAATGCAGGATTTTCAACAGGCACTCCTTGGTTGAAAGCTGGTAAATCCTATAAATACATCAATGTAGAAAATGAAATCCAGGGTCCGATTTTTACCTTCTATCAAGACTTGATTCGACTGCGTAAGGAAATGCCAATCATTTCAGAAGGAAGTTACAAACCAGCCTTTGAAGATAGCAAACAAGTCTACGCTTTTGAACGCCAGTTTGAGGATCAAAAGTTACTAGTGCTCAATAACTTTTATGCTAAAGAAGTGGAAATCGACTTGCCAGCAGTCTACCAAAATGGACAGATTTTGATATCAAACTATGAAGATGCAGAAGTGTCTGAGAAAATTCTACTCAAACCCTATCAAACACTGGCTATTTATGTAAATTAAACTTAGCAAGGAGACCTCTTTTTCAGAAAAGCAGGGTTCTTTTTGCTGTCTATTCCATCCTTGAAAGTGTAGAACAAACTGGTCAGGGTGGCTAGTTTGTGGTATAATGAAAGGGACTCAAAAAGAAACAGGAGAAAAATGATGGATTTACTTTTAGCAATTGTATTGATTGTGCTAGCTTTTCTAGGAGGAGCTCTTGGAGGAATGTACTTGGTTCGTAAGCAAATCGAAAAAGAATTTGCTGACAACCCACGTTTGAATGCTGAAGCAGTTCGTACTCTTTTGAGTGCAAATGGTCAAAAACCAAGCGAAGCTAAGGTACAACAAGTTTACCACCAAATCATCCGCCAACAAAAGGCAGCCCTTGCTAACAATAAAAAGAAAAAATAAATAAGGAAAAGTCTGGGATGAAAGTTCCAGACTTCTCACTATGTTGGTTATGGTTTAGGGATGAGACTTTTTCCTTGCATTCTATTGATATTTGATTATGATTAAGAGAGAGGTAGTTGACATTCTATCAAGCTGTCGGTCAGTTCGTTCAGTACAAGGAATCATAATGAACGATCAATCAGAAAAAAGACTAGAAAGAAGACTGTATGGATAATCGACCAATTGGTTTTTTGGATTCGGGTGTCGGGGGCTTGACCGTTGTGCGCGAGCTCATGCGCCAGCTTCCCCATGAAGAAATCGTCTATATTGGAGATTCGGCGCGGGCGCCCTATGGCCCCCGTCCTGCTGAGCAAATTCGTGAATATACTTGGCAGCTGGTCAACTTTCTCTTGACCAAGGATGTCAAAATGATTGTCATTGCTTGTAACACTGCGACTGCGGTCGTCTGGGAAGAAATCAAGGCTCAACTAGATATTCCTGTCTTGGGTGTAATTTTGCCAGGAGCTTCGGCAGCCATCAAGTCCAGTCAAGGTGGGAAAATCGGAGTGATTGGAACGCCCATGACGGTACAATCAGACATATACCGTCAGAAAATCCATGATCTGGATCCCGACTTACAGGTGGAGAGCTTGGCCTGTCCCAAGTTTGCTCCCTTGGTTGAGTCAGGTGCCCTGTCAACCAGTGTTACCAAGAAGGTGGTCTATGAAACCCTGCGTCCCTTGGTTGGAAAGGTGGATAGCCTGATTTTGGGCTGTACTCATTATCCACTCCTTCGCCCTATTATCCAAAATGTGATGGGGCCAAAGGTTCAGCTCATCGATAGTGGGGCAGAGTGCGTACGGGATATCTCAGTCTTACTCAATTATTTTGAAATCAATCGTGGTCGCGATGCTGGACCACTCCATCACCGTTTTTACACAACAGCCAGTAGCCAAAGTTTTGCACAAATTGGTGAAGAATGGCTGGAAAAAGAGATTCATGTGGAGCATGTAGAATTATGACAAATAAAATTTATGAATATAAGGATGACCAGGACTGGTATGTTGGGTCTTATAGTATTTTTGGTGGCGTTAACAGTTTGAGCGACTATAAGACAGATTTTCCTCTGTTTGAATTCTCCAAAATATTTGGAGATGAAGAGTATGGTTTCCCGCTTTCAGTTACTGTTTTACGCTATGGTTCTACCTACCGTTTGTTCTCCTTTGTGGTAGATATGCTTAATCAAGAAATGGGACGAAACTTGGAAGTTATTCAACGTCATGGGGCCCTGCTCTTGGTTGAAAATGGGCAACTCTTGTATGTAGAATTGCCTAAAGAAGGGGTCAATGTTCATGATTTCTTTGAGACAAGCAAGGTCAGAGAAACCTTGTTGATTGCGACTCGTAACGAAGGCAAAACCAAGGAATTCCGAGCTATCTTTGATAAGTTAGGCTACGATGTGGAAAATCTTAATGACTACCCTGACCTGCCTGAAGTAGCAGAAACAGGTATGACCTTTGAAGAAAATGCCCGCCTTAAGGCAGAAACCATTTCTCAATTAACGGGCAAGATGGTTTTGGCAGATGATTCTGGTCTCAAAGTCGATGTCCTTGGTGGCTTACCAGGCGTCTGGTCAGCTCGTTTCGCAGGTGTGGGAGCAACTGACCGTGAAAATAATGCCAAACTCTTGCACGAATTGGCCATGGTCTTTGAACTCAAGGACCGCTCGGCTCAGTTCCACACAACCCTAGTCGTAGCCAGCCCAAATAAGGAAAGTTTAGTTGTTGAAGCAGACTGGTCAGGTTATATTAACTTTGAACCTAAGGGTGAAAATGGCTTTGGCTATGATCCCCTCTTCCTTGTAGGAGAGACAGGTGAGTCATCAGCTGAATTAACCCTAGAAGAAAAAAATAGTCAATCTCACCGTGCCTTAGCCGTTAAGAAACTTTTGGAGGTATTTCCATCATGGCAAAGCAAACCATCATTGTAATGAGCGATTCCCATGGCGATAGCTTGATTGTGGAAGAAGTCCGTGATCGCTATGTGGGCAAAGTCGATGCCGTTTTTCATAACGGCGATTCTGAACTACGTCCGGATTCTCCACTTTGGGAGGGCATCCGCGTTGTTAAAGGGAACATGGACTTCTACGCCGGCTACCCAGAACGTCTGGTGACTGAGCTTGGTTCGACCAAGATTATCCAAACTCATGGTCACTTGTTTGACATCAATTTCAACTTTCAAAAGTTGGACTACTGGGCTCAGGAGGAAGAGGCCGCTATCTGCCTCTATGGTCACTTGCATGTGCCAAGTGCTTGGTTGGAAGGCAAGATCCTCTTTCTAAATCCAGGTTCTATCAGTCAACCACGAGGTACCATCAGAGAATGTCTCTATGCTCGTGTGGAGATTGATGATAGTTACTTCAAAGTGGACTTTTTGACACGAGATCACGAGGTGTATCCAGGTTTGTCCAAGGAGTTTAGCCGATGATTGCCAAGGAGTTTGAGACTTTCTTGTTGGGGCAGGAGGAAACTTTTTTGACCCCTGCTAAAAATCTAGCTGTGTTGATTGATACCCACAATGCGGATCATGCGACCCTCTTGCTCAGTCAGATGACCTATACCCGTGTTCCCGTTGTGACAGATGAAAAACAGTTTGTTGGGACGATTGGACTCAGAGATATTATGGCTTATCAGATGGAGCATGACTTGAGCCAAGAAATCATGGCGGATACGGATATCGTTCATATGACAAAAACGGACGTAGCGGTTGTTTCGCCTGATTTCACCATTACGGAGGTCTTGCACAAGCTAGTAGATGAGTCCTTCTTACCGGTCGTGGATGCAGAGGGTATTTTCCAAGGGATTATTACGCGCAAGTCCATCCTCAAGGCCGTTAATGCCCTCTTGCATGACTTTAGTAAGGAATATGAGATTCGATGCCAATGAGAGACAGGATTTCAGCCTTTTTAGAGGAAAAGCAGGGCTTGTCTGTCAATTCCAAGCAGTCCTATAAGTATGATTTGGAGCAATTTTTAGACATGGTAGGTGAGCGGATTTCTGAGACCAGTCTCAAGATTTACCAAGCCCAGCTAGCCAATCTAAAAATCAGCGCCCAGAAGCGAAAGATTTCGGCCTGTAACCAATTTCTATACTTTCTCTATCAAAAAGGAGAGGTGGACAGCTTTTACCGCTTGGAATTAGCCAAACAAGCTGAAAAGAAGACGGAAAAGCCAGAGATTCTATACCTAGACTCTTTTTGGCAGGAAAGCGACCATCCAGAGGGCCGCTTGCTAGCGCTCTTAATCCTAGAAATGGGGCTCTTGCCCAGTGAGATTTTAGCCATCAAGGTTGCGGACATCAATCTGGATTTTCAGGTGCTGCGAATCAGCAAGGCTTCCCAACAGAGGATTGTCACCATTCCCACGGCCTTGCTTTCAGAATTGGAACCCTTGATGGGGCAGACCTATCTTTTTGAAAGAGGAGAGAAACCCTATTCTCGTCAGTGGGCCTTTCGTCAGTTAGAATCTTTTGTCAAGGAGAAAGGTTTTCCATCCTTATCAGCTCAAGTCTTACGTGAACAGTTTATTCTAAGACAAATAGAAAACAAGGTCGATTTGTACGAAATTGCAAAAAAATTAGGATTAAAAACAGTCCTGACCTTAGAAAAATATAGATAATGGATATTAAATTAAAAGATTTTGAAGGACCCCTGGACTTGCTCTTGCATCTGGTTTCTAAGTACCAGATGGATATCTACGATGTGCCCATTACGGAAGTCATCGAACAGTATCTAGCCTATGTCTCAACCCTGCAGGCCATGCGTCTGGAAGTGACGGGTGAGTACATGGTCATGGCTAGTCAGCTCATGCTGATTAAGAGTCGTAAACTCCTTCCGAAGGTAGCAGAAGTGACAGACTTGGGGGATGACCTGGAGCAGGACCTCCTCTCTCAAATCGAAGAATATCGCAAGTTCAAGCTCTTGGGTGAGCACTTGGAAGCCAAGCACCAAGAACGGGCCCAGTATTATTCCAAAGCGCCGACAGAGTTGATTTACGAAGATGCGGAGCTTGTGCATGACAAGACGACCATTGACCTCTTTTTGGCTTTTTCAAATATCCTAGCCAAGAAAAAAGAGGAGTTTGCACAAAATCACACGACGATCTTGCGGGATGAGTATAAGATTGAGGACATGATGATTATCGTGAAAGAGTCCTTGATTGGACGAGATCAATTGCGCTTGCAGGATTTGTTCAAGGAAGCCCAGAATGTCCAAGAGGTCATCACCCTCTTTTTGGCAACCCTAGAGTTAATCAAAACCCAGGAGCTGATCCTCGTGCAAGAGGAGAGTTTTGGAGATATCTATCTCATGGAAAAGAAGGAAGAAAGTCAAGTGCCTCAAAGCTAGACTTGATAGAGAGGAAAGATGAGTACTTTAGCAAAAATAGAAGCGCTCTTGTTTGTAGCGGGTGAAGATGGGATTCGGGTCCGCCAGTTAGCTGAACTCCTCTCTCTGCCACCGACAGGCATCCAGCAAAGTTTAGGAAAATTAGCCCAGAAGTATGAAAAGGACCCAGATTCCAGTTTGGCTTTGATTGAGACAAGTGGTGCTTATAGATTGGTGACCAAGCCTCAATTTGCAGAGATTTTGAAGGAATACTCTAAGGCGCCTATCAACCAGAGCTTGTCTCGGGCTGCCCTTGAGACCTTGTCCATTATTGCCTACAAACAGCCGATTACGCGGATAGAAATTGATGCCATCCGTGGAGTTAACTCGAGTGGAGCCTTGGCAAAGTTGCAGGCTTTTGACCTGATAAAGGAAGACGGGAAAAAGGAAGTATTGGGGCGCCCCAACCTCTATGTGACTACGGATTATTTCCTAGATTACATGGGGATAAACCATTTAGAAGAATTACCAGTGATTGATGAGCTTGAGATTCAAGCCCAAGAAAGCCAATTATTTGGTGAAAGGATAGAAGAAGATGAGAATCAATAAGTATATTGCCCACGCAGGTGTGGCCAGTAGGAGAAAAGCAGAAGAGCTGATTAAGCAAGGCTTGGTGACGGTTAACGGCCAAGTGGTGCGTGAACTAGCAACCACTATCAAGTCAGGCGACAAGGTCGAAGTTGAAGGTCAACCTATCTACAACGAAGAAAAGGTCTACTATCTGCTTAACAAACCACGCGGTGTGATTTCCAGTGTGACAGATGATAAGGGTCGCAAGACGGTTGTCGACCTCTTGCCCAATGTCAAAGAGCGTATTTACCCTGTGGGTCGTTTGGACTGGGATACATCAGGTGTCTTGATTTTGACCAATGATGGGGACTTTACAGACGAGATGATTCACCCTCGTAATGAGATTGACAAGGTTTATGTCGCGCGTGTTAAAGGTGTGGCCAATAAGGACAATCTCCGCCCCTTGACCCGTGGTCTTGAGATTGATGGTAAGAAAACCAAGCCAGCTGTTTATGAAATTCTCAAAGTGGACCCAGTCAAAAATCGCTCTGTGGTGCAGTTGACCATCCATGAAGGGCGTAACCATCAGGTTAAAAAGATGTTTGAAGCTGTTGGTCTCCAAGTAGATAAGTTGTCTCGGACTCGTTTCGGACACCTAGACTTGACAGGACTCCGTCCAGGAGAATCCCGTCGTCTTAATAAAAAAGAAATCAGCCAACTACACACCATGGCTGTAACTAAGAAATAATGAAACGAATTTTAATAGCGCCTGTGCGCTTTTACCAACGTTTTATCTCACCAGTCTTTCCACCCTCTTGTCGCTTTGAGCTGACTTGTTCCAACTACATGATTCAGGCTATTGAAAAACATGGTTTTAAGGGGGTATTGATGGGCTTGGCTCGGATTTTACGTTGTCATCCCTGGTCGAAAACAGGTAAGGACCCCGTTCCAGACCACTTTTCCCTTAAACGAAATCAAGAAGGGGAATGAGGTGGGGTAAATAGATTTCAAAATGATAAAAACGCATCCTATCAGGTTTGAGTAAACTTGATAGGATGCGTTTTAGAATGTCAAAATTTTATACTCTTCGAAAATCTCTTCAAACCGCGTCAGCTTTCATCTGCAACCTCAAAACAGTGTTTTGAGCAACCTGCGGCTAGTTTCCTAGTTTGCTCTTTGATTTTCATTGAGTATTAAATTGAGTTTGAAGTGGCTTATTTCAAAGCTTTTTGTATGTCTTCAATCATGAGTTTTGTTGATTCAAGTCCGCCTCCGCTTAGATACCAGAGGTCTGGTGTTAGTTGGATAATCTTACCATTTTTAGCAGCAGGTGTTTCAGCGATAAGGGCATTTTCTAGGACACCGTCGTTGCTAGAGTTGTCCCCACCGATGGCAAGGGTACGGTTGATGACAAAGAGGATGTCAGGGTTGATTTCTTTGACACTTTCAAAGCTGACTTCTTGTCCGTGGCGTGAGTCTTCAAATTTTGTATCAGTTGGTTTGAATTTCAAGGTTTGGTACAAGAAAGAGAAACGAGATTTGGCACCAAAGGCTGCCATTTTTCCTTCATTAAGGAGGATCGCAAGGGCTTTTTTGTCAGAGCTTTCATTTTTAGTAGCGACTTCTTGGATGCTCTTGTCTAGCTTGGCCAATTCTTCCTTGGCTTTCTGTGTACCAGTTTCGCCGAAGGCACTTGCTAAGGATTCGATATTAGCCTTGGTAGAAGTCCAGTAGTCGTCCTTGCTTGCTTGGAAGAGAACGGTTGGGGCGATTTCTTTGAATTTGTCTACGAATTTTTGTGTACGTGGTGAAGCGATAATCAAATCAGGCTCAAGGGCGGCGATAGCTTCTAAATCAGGTTCTTTCATAGAACCAACATTTTTGACAGTTCCCACTAGGTCTTTTAGATAAGTCGGAACAGTTTTTGTAGGCATTCCGACGATATTTTTTTCAAATCCTAAAGCGCGAATAGTATCCGCAGCGCCGAGGTCAAAGGTCACAATCTTTTCAGGAACTTTGGAAAGTTTGACCTCGGCCAGTGAACTTTTAATGGTTACCTCTGTTGGAGCAGAGCTACTGGTCTCTGTCTGACTAGTGCTTGAGTTTGTACTACATGCACCAAGTAGGAGCAAGAAGCTGGCCACTAGGGCAGTGAAATAAAGTTTAAGGGATGTTTTCATAATTTCTCCTCTTTAAAATGTGATAACGATTTAGGGAGTCTCTTGATCTTATTGACTAAGAGACTGAAGGTTCTCTAACTTGAGCTTTTATGTTACTAGCTATAGATACAGATCTTTTTGTCATTGATATCAGCTAGCGTGATGGGAATCTCATAAAGTTGACTGAGCAGGTCAGCCTGCATGATTTGATCGGTTCTTCCCTTGCTAAAGACCTGGCCGTCCTTGAAGGCGACAATTTCATCTGCATACTGACTGGCTATGTTGATATCGTGGAGGACGATGATAATGGTCTTGCCGAGTTCCTCCACCAGTCGTCGAAGAATCTGCATCATGCTGACGCTTTGCTTGATATCGAGATTGTTGAGTGGTTCGTCCAGCAAGATAAAGTCCGTATCCTGGGCCAGTACCATAGCGATAAAGACGCGCTGGAGTTGCCCCCCTGACAGGCTATTGATGTAGCGGTCTTTTAAGTTGGTCAGTTCCAAATAGTTCAGAGTTTCTCGGATTTTTTCCCAGTCTTCTGATCTAAGTCGACCTCGGCTGTAGGGAAAACGTCCAAAACTGACCAGTTCTTCAACAGTCAATTTGGCTTGGTAATTGATTTTCTGTTTTAGGATGGTTAGTTCTTGGGCCAGTTCTTGCGAATTCCAGCTCTCGATTTCACGTCCTTTGATACTGAGAACTCCCTGATCTTTCTTGGTTAGTCTGCTCATGATGGAGAGGAGAGTCGATTTTCCAGCACCATTTGGACCAATAAAGGCTGTCAGTTTTTGAGGACTGACTTCAAGCGAAATGCCTTGCAAAATATCCTGTTTTTGAATGGATTTGTCAATGTTTTCCAGTTTCACTGACGAGCCCTCCTATATAGTAAGATAAAGAATAAGAAGCCACCCACACTCTCAATGATCATACTGATACGAATTTCCAGTGCAAAGACTCGTTCAATCAAGGCTTGCCCCAAGGTTAAGCTAATAAATCCAACCAGAATGGCCACTATAAAGAGTAACTTGTGCTGATAGTCTTTGACAATCAGGTAGGTGAGGTTGGCCAGCATAAAGCCGAAGAAGGCCATAGGTCCTACCAAGGCAGTGGCCGTTGAGGTCAAAAGCACGATTCCCCAGAGGAGCTCTTTCTGTTCTTTTTCAACATCGAGTCCCAATATCTGAGCCGTTTCTCTTTGCAGGTGCAAGACATCTAGAACGACTGCTTTTCGAAAGAAAAAGATTGTCAAAGCGAGGATGATCAGAGAACCGATGGCTAGGATGGAAGTGTTGAGATGTTGAAAGGAGGCAAAAAGACTATTTTGCAGTTTATCGTATTCGTTTGGATCCATTAGGACTTGAAGGAAGGTGCTGATATTTCGAAAGAGACTTCTGAGCGCTAGACAGATCAGCAGGATGAAGACCAGGTCTTGCTTCATCAGTGTCTTCAAGTAACCTTGTAAGGCGAGAAAGAAGAGGGACTGGACAAGAAGTAAGACTAGGAATTCTAAGATAGGGGATTTGCCAAGTTGAAGAAACTTGCTTTCAAAAACCAGTAGTAGGGTTTGTAGTAGGACGTAGAAGGATTCAATTCCCAAAATACTAGGCGTCAGGAAGCGATTTTCCGTCAGGGTTTGAAAACTAATGGTCGAAATCCCAGTCGCGATGGCTACCAAGAGATAAACGATGATCTTTTGGGAACGCAACTTCCAAGCAAAGGCTGACAAGTGAGTGATGGGCCAAAAGTAGAGAAGACAAGCTCCGATGGCAAGAATAATGAGAATCCAGAAGAGCTTGGTATGTTTGCTTTTAGTCTGCATCTTTTCGTCCCCCTCTCCAGAGAAGTAGGATAAAGACGAGACTACCGATGATTCCTAGCAAGAGACTGACAGACAACTCATAGGGCCTAATCAGAACTCGGGATAGGATATCGCAAGCCAGAACTAGATTGGCACCAACCAGTGCGACCATGAGTTTGGTTTGACTTAGATTATCTCCATAGCGCTTGCGAACAAGATTGGGAACGATAACTCCGAGAAATGGTAGGCCACCCACGGTAATCATGGTGACGCTTGTCGTTAGCGCCACCAGAAAGAGGGCCAGTTTTTCAAGTAGGGAGTAGGAAATCCCCAAACTCTCGCTGGTTTCTTTCCCTAGATTCATGATGGTGAAGGTTTGGGATAATTTCCAAACGGTTATCAGGATGATGAGGCCTAAGAAGAGCCACTCATACTGATGGGTCTGAATCATGGAGAAGGAGCCCTGGGTCCAGGCAGTCATACTCTGAACCAGATTGAAACGATAGGCGATAACTTCTGTGACTGAGCCGATAATCCCGCTATAGATGATCCCAATCAGAGGCAACATCCACCTTTCCTTTACAGTAAAAATGGTCATAAAGGCTAGGAAGAAGAGGGTGAATACGATGGATGAAACAAAAGCGAAGAGCATCTTTTGGGTCAGACTAGCCGATGGAAAGACAAAAAGGCTCAGCACCATTCCCAGTTTGGCGGCTTCAGTCGTTCCAACTGTACTCGGTGCAGCAAACTGATTTTGGGTAATAGTCTGCATGAGAAGGCCTGCCATACTCATACTAGAGGCAGTCAGGAGAATACTGATAGTTCTTGGGAGACGGGACTCTTGAAAGAGGAGCCAGGTCTGCTGGTCGAAATCAAATAGCTTTCCCCATGAAAAATCACTGGTCCCAATGCTAATAGAGAGAAAGACTAGGAGTAGAAGTAAGCCAATTAAATAATGAGAAAGTTTCATACCCCGTCCTTTCATGTAGATTTGGTATCGAAAGATATCTGCGGATATAAATGTAACATTATTTTTCTAATCTGTCAATAAAATTTCTGACAATTTAATAAATACAACAAGGAGAGAGCAACAAGACTTTCTCCTTTGTTATCCTATTCTAAAATGTTTTTACCTTAATCTGATAAAATAATATCTTCGAGGGAGTAGCTAGCCGTCCAATCAAGATATTGTTTAGCTTTTGAAGCATCTACTAGGACACTGGCTGGGTCACTAGCACGTCGAGCAACAATCTCGTGTGGGATTTTTTAATTTAGTAATTCTTCAGCAGTTTTAAAGATTTCTTTGATAGTATAGCCTTTTTTAGTTCCTAAGTTAAAGATTTGAGAAGAACTGTCTTCTTGAAATAGGTAGTTCATTCCTTTAACATGAGCCTATGCAAGGTCCAAGACATAAATGTAATCTCGAATACATGAACCGTCACGTGTATCGTAGTCATCTCCAAATATTTTTAAGCTATCATTTTGTCCCAATGCGGTCTTGTTGATATTTGGAATGATGTGAGTTGGATTTTTCACACGCAGACCGTTTGAAGCATCCATTTCAGCCCCAGCAACATTAAAGTAACGGAAAATAACATATTTCCAGTCGTAGCGATTGGCCATCCAGTAAATCATTCGTTCGCCCATCAGTTTTGTCTCTGCATAAGGGTTGACAGGGTCGAGCAGGGTATCTTCAGTCACCGGCTTGTCAATACAGTTATTTCCATAGAGAGAAACAGTCGAAGAGAACATGATTTTTTGAATGCCAACTTCAGATAAGACTTTGAGAACTTGGTCCATACCAGCAACGTTGGCAGTGAAGTATTTACTTGGATTTTCAATACTTTCGCTCACAACAATTTCACCTGCATAATGGAGGACAGCATCAATCTGATTTTCTTCTAAGTAAGCCTTTAAGGCGCTAGCATCATAAACATCCAGTTCTTTAAAGCTAGCACGACTATCCACAGCCGCTCGATTTCCTGTGGAGAGATTATCGAGGACATGCACCTGATAGCCAGCATTTAAAAGAGCTTTAACGGTATGGGAGCCAATGTAGCTAGTCCCACCTGTAACAAGAATTGTTTTGGTCATGATTTTTTCCTTTTCTAGTTTTGTACTATAGTAAATTGAAATAAGATATGAACAACTCTATTAGGAAAGTCAAATTAATTTCTAGAAATGTTTTAGCAGCTACAGCGTACTATTCCAAACTCAACCAACTATATATTTAAAGAAAGAAGAAAGGGAAGTCAACTATTTTCTGTAAATTTCATGAAAAATCCAAACAACTTTGATGGTGTATTGTTTTTTTGTTTGGAAATAAATATTCGAGTTAATTTTGGAATGTTTACTAGATTTTGCACTACATGCAAGAGAATACTATCCTTTTCTAAGATAGAGCAGGACTAAGATACTAACTTAGAAATCCACCTTCCCACTATCCTTCTCCTATAAAAAGTGGTAAAATGGATGAAAGAAAGAAGGAACTGAAATGACAACATTATTTTCAAAAATTAAAGAAGTAACAGAACTTGCTGCAGTCTCAGGTCATGAAGCGCCTGTCCGTGCTTATCTTCGTGAAAAGTTGACACCGCATGTGGATGAAGTGGTGACAGATGGCTTGGGTGGTATTTTTGGTATCAAACATTCAGAAGCTGTGGATGCACCGCGCGTCTTGGTCGCTTCTCATATGGACGAAGTTGGTTTTATGGTCAGCGAAATCAAGCCAGATGGTACCTTCCGTGTCGTAGAAATCGGTGGCTGGAACCCCATGGTGGTTAGCAGCCAACGTTTCAAACTCTTGACTCGTGATGGTCATGAAATTCCTGTGATTTCAGGTTCTGTTCCTCCGCATTTGACTCGTGGAAAGGGGGGACCAACCATGCCAGCCATTGCCGATATCGTTTTTGATGGTGGTTTTGCGGACAAGGCTGAGGCAGAAAGTTTTGGCATCCGTCCTGGTGATACCATCGTACCAGATAGTTCTGCAATTTTGACAGCCAATGAAAAAAATATCATCTCAAAAGCTTGGGATAACCGCTACGGTGTCCTCATGGTAAGCGAGCTAGCTGAAGCTTTATCAGGTCAAAAACTCGGCAATGAACTCTATCTGGGTTCTAACGTCCAAGAAGAAGTTGGTCTGCGTGGCGCTCATACCTCTACAACCAAGTTTGACCCAGAAGTCTTCCTCGCAGTTGATTGCTCACCAGCAGGTGATGTCTACGGTGGTCAAGGCAAGATTGGAGATGGAACCTTGATTCGTTTCTATGATCCAGGTCACTTGCTTCTCCCAGGGATGAAGGATTTCCTTTTGACAACGGCTGAAGAAGCTGGTATCAAGTACCAATACTACTGTGGTAAAGGCGGAACAGATGCAGGTGCAGCTCATCTGAAAAATGGTGGTGTCCCATCAACAACTATCGGTGTCTGCGCTCGTTATATCCATTCTCACCAAACCCTCTATGCAATGGATGACTTCCTAGAAGCGCAAGCTTTCTTACAAGCCTTGGTGAAGAAATTGGATCGTTCAACGGTTGATTTGATTAAACATTATTAAACCATAAGGGAGGTGGTAGGGATGGTAGAACCAAACCTAGAAAGCCTTATAAAAGATCTTTACAATCATGCTCGACATGATTTGAGTGAAGATTTAGTTGCTGCTCTCCTAGAGACTGCTAAAAAACTGCCTACTACAAATGAGCAATTGCAGGCAGTTCGTCTCTCAGGCCTGGTCAATCGTGAATTGCTCCTAAATCCCAAACATCCAGCACCTGAGTTGCTCAACTTGGCTCGCTTTATCAAAAGAGAAGAAGCCAAGTACAGAGGAACTGCGACTTCTGCGCTTATGTATGAGGAACTCTTTAAAATGCTTTGATTCCATTGTGGATCAAAGCATTTTTTATAAGACCTATCTCGTGAGCGTTCAAATAGTAGTAACAAGGAATCATGAGAAGTCAGCCGAGCCCATAGTAGTGAAGAAACTTCTGTAATGGAAGTGGAGCGAAGTGAGGAATCGTCAAACGGTAGGGGATAGGCTGTTTGAAGGGTGCTACGAAAAAGATAGGGTAAGGTGAAATTATAGCGGAATGAAATAAGATATGAACAAATTGATTAGGGAAATCAAATGAATTTATAGAAATCTTTTAGCAGTCATGGTGTCCTATTCCAGTTTCGAAATGCTATAAAGACGAACAAATTGATTGGGAAATTCAAATCGCTTTCTATCAATGTTTTAGAAGATACAGTGCTCTAGTCTAACTTCAATATACTATAAAAGAACAGATGGAAGCAATTATGATTTACTTCTATCTTTAAAATAAATGGTCTGATAGGAAAAATGTGTCCCCTCATAAAATATAGGATAGTACGGATGGAAGGCTTTTGTAGACTGGAGGACGAAGGAGTTTAGAAACTCTCGTTAAAAGTTAGTTGAGCCGGAGTATGGTGGTGTGGATAATTATCAAAAATTATTTCTAAATCGAAATAGTTGACAGTTAGAACGATGAGTGTTACAATTATTTTATTCATTTCGATATCGAAATAAATTGGAGGTGTTATGAAAGATGGTCATTTGCTAGCCCATCATATTCGTTTGTTGAATGGGCGGATTTTTCAAAAGTTACTGAGTCAAGATCCTGAGGCTCTTTATAGGGGTGAACAGGGCAAGATTTTAGCGGTTTTATGGAATAGTGAAACTGGCTGCGCAACTGCGACAGATATCGCGCTTGCGACTGGGCTTGCGAATAATACGCTGACGACTATGATAAAAAAGCTAGAGGAACAAAAGCTTGTAATTGTTAGTCCGTGTGGAAAAGACAAGCGTAAGAAGTATTTAGTTTTAACGGAGTTAGGCAAGTCCCAGAAAGAAGTGGGGCATCGTGTCAGTCAGAAATTGGATACTATCTTTTACAAAGGATTTTCAGAGGAAGAAATTCACCAATTTGAAGGTTTTCAAGAAAGAATTTTGGCGAATCTGAAAGAGAAGGGAAATGAGGTTTAGAATATGTCACAACAAGTGAAAAATGCTCACAACCTATACATCCATGCCATTCAAGACGGACGAGTTGCTGAGGCTCAAACCCAGTCTGTAGGGGATACCTATATCCAACATTCGACAGGTGTTCCTGACGGGAAAGAAGGATTTGCAGCCTTCTTTGCAGATTTCTTTGAGCGTTATCCAGAGCGTCAGATTAAGATTGTCCGCACCATTGAGGATGGCAATCTGGTCTTTGTTCATGTTCATCAATATCTGAATGGTGGAGAAGCTCAATGGGTGACGACGGATACTTTCCGTGCGGATGAGAATGGTCGTATTGTTGAGCATTGGGATGTCATTGACTACTATCGAACACCTGAAAATGACCAACTAGATCAAATTTTTGGAGATTTTGAAATCAAGGATTTGGATAAGAAAGCAGAAAATAAAAAGCTGGTTCGCCGTTTCTTGACAGAAATTTTCCAAAATGGGGAGCTAGAGCAGTGGAGTGATTATGTGGCAGACGATTTGATTCAGCATAATCATGAGATTGGACAAGGAAGTGCTGCTTATAAAAACTATGTGGCTGAATATAGTGTCACTTTTGACTTTGTTTTCCAACTCTTAGGACAAGGAAACTATGTGGTTAGCTATGGTCAGACTCAGATTGATGGCGTTGCTTATGCCAAGTACGATATCTTCCGTTTAAAGAACGGGAAAATTGTGGAGCATTGGGATAATAAGGAAGTCATGCCTAAGGTAGAAGACTTGACCAATCGAGGGAAGTTTTAAATTGAGGACAAAGAATGATTGAATACAAAAATGTAGCACTGCGCTACACAGAAAAGGATGTCTTGAGAGATGTCAACTTACAGATTGAGGATGGGGAATTTATGGTTTTAGTAGGGCCTTCTGGGTCAGGTAAGACGACCATGCTCAAGATGATTAACCGTCTTTTGGAACCAACTGATGGAAATATTTATATGGATGGGAAGCGCATCAAAGACTATGATGAGCGTGAACTTCGTCTTTCTACTGGTTATGTTTTACAGGCTATTGCTCTTTTTCCAAATCTAACAGTTGCGGAAAATATTGCTCTCATTCCTGAAATGAAGGGGTGGAGCAAGGAAGAAATTACGAAGAAAACAGAAGAGCTTTTGGCTAAGGTTGGTTTACCAGTAGCCGAGTATGGGCATCGCTTACCTAGTGAATTATCTGGTGGAGAACAGCAACGGGTCGGTATTGTCCGAGCTATGATTGGTCAGCCCAAGATTTTCCTCATGGATGAACCCTTTTCGGCCTTGGATGCTATTTCGAGAAAACAGTTGCAGGTTCTGACAAAAGAATTGCATAAAGAGTTTGGGATGACAACGATTTTTGTAACCCATGATACGGATGAAGCCTTGAAGTTGGCGGACCGTATTGCTGTCTTGCAGGATGGAGAAATTCGCCAGGTAGCGAATCCCGAGACAATTTTAAAAGCGCCTGCAACAGACTTTGTAGCAGACTTGTTTGGAGGTAGTGTTCATGACTAATTTAATTGCAACTTTTCAGGATCGTTTTAGTGATTGGTTGACAGCTCTATCTCAACATTTGCAGTTGTCACTTTTGACCTTGTTACTAGCTATTTTGCTTGCGATTCCCTTGGCTGTTTTTCTTCGCTATCATGAGAAGTTGGCGGATTGGGTCTTACAGATTGCAGGGATTTTCCAGACCATCCCGTCTCTGGCCTTGTTGGGACTCTTTATTCCCTTGATGGGAATTGGGACTTTACCGGCATTGACAGCTCTAGTGATTTATGCGATTTTCCCTATTTTGCAAAATACTATCACTGGGCTGAAGGGAATTGATCCGAACCTGCAAGAGGCTGGGATTGCCTTTGGGATGACCAGATGGGAACGTCTCAAGAAATTTGAAATTCCACTTGCCATGCCTGTTATCATGTCTGGGATTCGGACGGCAGCTGTTTTGATTATCGGTACGGCAACCTTGGCGACCTTGATTGGGGCAGGGGGACTGGGTTCCTTTATCCTGTTGGGAATTGACCGTAATAATGCCAGTTTGATTTTGATTGGGGCCCTTTCTTCTGCAGTGCTTGCTATTGCCTTTAACTTCCTACTAAAAGTAATGGAAAAAGCAAAATTACGGACGATTTTCTCAGGTTTTGCCTTGGTGACGGTATTGCTGGGTCTATCTTATAGTCCAGCCCTCTTGGTTCAAAAAGAGAAAGAAAACGTGATTATTGCAGGGAAAATTGGTCCAGAACCAGAAATTTTGGCTAATATGTATAAACTTTTAATAGAAGAAAATACAAGTCTAACAGCAACCGTTAAGCCTAACTTTGGGAAAACAACTTTCCTTTATGAAGCGTTGAAAAGCGGAGACATTGATATCTATCCTGAATTTACTGGTACGGTGACTGAAAGTTTGCTTCAACCATCACCCAAGGTGAGTCATGAGCCAGAGCAGGTTTATCAGGTGGCGCGTGATGGCATTGCCAAACAGGATCATCTAGCCTATCTTAAACCCATGTCTTATCAAAATACTTATGCTGTAGCTGTTCCGAAAAAGATTGCGCAAGAATATGGCTTGAAGACCATTTCGGATTTGAAAAAAGTGGAAGGTCAGTTGAAGGCAGGCTTTACACTCGAGTTTAACGACCGTGAAGATGGAAATAAGGGCTTGCAATCAATGTATGGTCTCAATCTCAATGTTTCAACCTTGGAACCTGCTCTTCGCTATCAAGCGATTCAGTCAGGTGAAATTCAAATTACAGATGCCTATTCGACTGATGCGGAATTGGAGCGTTATGATTTACAGGTCTTGGAAGATGACAAGCAACTCTTCCCACCTTATCAGGGGGCGCCACTGATGAAAGAAGCTCTTCTCAAGAAACACCCAGAGTTGGAAACTGTTCTTAATAAATTGGCTGGTAAGATTACAGAAAGCCAGATGAGCCAGCTTAACTATCAAGTCGGTGTCGAAGGCAAGCCAGCAGAACAAGTAGCCAAGGAATTTCTCCAAGAACAAGGTTTGTTGAAGAAATAAAAGGAGAGGAATGTCAGAGGTAGCCACTTTCTTCCCTAGACAAAAGAGCCTGGGACAATAGTCTCTTATCTCCAAAAAAAGCAACGGATTTGCCGTTGCTTTTTTGCATGGTTGCGATAGTCTTGGTAAAATAGAATTGCACAATAAACCATTTAGAAAGGCTATCCCATGCATATTCACTATAACACAAATCAAACAACTTTACCACTAGAAATCAGTTCCTTCTTACCACAAGACCATCTCGTCTTTACTATTGAAAAAGTGGTGAATACCTTGGAGAAACGTCACTTCTACACCTCCTATCATGCCTTTGATCGCCCGTCTTATCACCCTAAAATGCTTGTATCTACTCTTCTATTTGCCTATTCACAAGGGATTTTCTCTGGTCGAAAAATTGAAAAATGGAAGAGTTAGTGACCTTAGATTGTTTGTTTATTGACGGAACTAAGATTGAAGCCAATGCCAACAAGTATAGTTTTGTGTGGAAGAAAACGACAGAGAAATTCTCCGTCAAACTTCAAGAACAGATACAAGTCTATTTTCAAGAAGAAATCACTCCCCTTCTGATTAAATATGCCATGTTTGATAAGAAACAAAAGAGAGGGTATAAAGAGTCAGCTAAAAACTGAGCGAATTGGCACTATAATGACAAGGAGGATAGCTACATACATCCTGATGGCTGGTGCTATCGTTTTCACCATATCAAGTACCAGAAAACACAGACAGACTTTCAACAGGAAATCAAGGTTTACTACGCTGATGAACCTGAATCAGCCCCTCAAAAGGGACTGTATATGAACGAACGCTATCAAAACTTGAAAGCTAAAGAATGTCAGGCGCTTTTATCTCCCCAAGGTAGACAGATTTTCGCTCAACGCAAGATTGATGTGAAACCTGTCTTTGGGCAGATAAAGGCTTGTTTGGGTTACAAGAGATGTAATCTGAGAGGCAAGCGTCAAGTGAGAATTGACATGGGATTGGTACTTATGGCCAATAACCTCCTAAAATACAATAAGAGAACGACTCAAAATTAAAAAGCTAGAGTTCCACAATTGGAAATCTCTAGCTTTTTTGTGGTCGAGAACTATTTTGTCCCAGGCTCCATGATTTATGGATTTCTTTAATAATAACTTGAGGGATTAATTTTTCCACAATTTCTTTTCTTGCGACTCCTACACCATTTTCCATAGCATTTGCAGTTCCACTAGCTGTAGCATAGCGAATGATATCCTCGTCCGATAAGTTCTGTTCAAAAGCATAGATAGCTCCTGCTACAGTAGAGTCTCCTGACCCTGTTGGATTGACCAAATTAATGGATGGTGCAGTGACGTCGTATAACTTACCGTTAAACTGGGCGATGGCTCCTTGCTCTCCACAAGACACTAGAGTGTATGGGATAGGAGAAGGCTTGTCCATCAAGTAGTCTAATATTTCTTGCTTAGTGGTGACAGATAATCCTGTTAATTGGCAAAATTCTTCCATATTTGGTTTGATAAAGTCAGGAAGGTGTATTGCATCGTTAACAATTTTTTGTAGGGCAGTTTGTGAAAAATCAGCTAATATTTTTAATGTAGAATCAGTGTTTTCACGTAAGAATTGAATCAAATCATTATAGAAATCCCTATCATCTGAATGTACAGAGCCATTTAAAGAGACGATGCTGATATTCTTTTCCTTGATAACCTGTAACAATGTATCAAAGATTTGTGATTTTAAACCTTGGTCCACTTTTGGGCCCGCCTCAACAATTTCCGTATGAATATTGTCATTATGCATGATGGTTATTGAGTGACGAGTCTCTCCGTCAATAGGAATATATAAGGGGTGAAACTTTTCTTGTGCAAGATGTTGTTTGAAAAACTCGCCAGATTTACCACCGACTAGGGTTAGTGCAGTGGCATTTATTCCCAAATAAGAGAGGGCACGAGCACAGTTGATTCCTTTACCAGCGGCCATAATTGTAGAATTTTGGAAACGATTATGAGCACCTAGTGTAAAGTTTTTTTCGAAATAGAGTAATTCGATAGATGGATTTAATGTAACGATGAGAACCATGGGCAGATACCTTTCTTTAGTTAATAATATCGGTAAACTGCTGATAATATTTCTTGGTTTCTGGATCTAATTTGTCATCTGAAATAATAGCATCTATTTGGCTAAGTTTTCCATAAATATAGGAATCGTTTAGGCCAAATTTAGAATGATCAGCTAGTAAATAAACTTTTCTAGATTGATTCATAGCAATAGATTGTAAACGTCCACCAAAAGATGAAAAAGCTGTTAAATGATCATCAACGAGGCCATTGGTTGCTAAGAATGCATAGTCGATTAGAAAATCTTTTACTAGTCTTTCAGCATGCTCACCATGGAACTCTTCCGTTTTTGAAACAAACTCTCCGCCAGTTAGGAGTATATTTTCAAAGTTGTGTTCATTTAGCCAATTAAAAGTAAACAAGCTATTCGTTATAATATGCTTATGTTGATTTTTCAGATGTTTAGCAAGTGCTAAAATAGTAGTTCCAGCGCTAAGATAGATGACACTATTTGGCTCAATTAAATTAGCAGCAAGTTGCGCGATGTAATCTTTTTCTTCAGGATAAAGCAGACGCTTTTCATCAGTTGTTTTCGTATTGAATGTTACTTTTCGAACACCGCCGTGTTCTTTGATAACTAGATTTTCTTTTTCTAATTCTGAAACATCTCTTCGAATGGTCATTGTTGAGACGTGTAATGATTGCGCAAGTTCCTGATAGGAGATGACATCGCTGTTTTCAAGCAAATTTAAAATTTCTTTTTTTCTATTAATTTTCAAAATAAAGGTTGCTCCCCTCAGTGAATTTTATAGTACTATCATAACATAAAATTAGAAAAGATTAGAATCTAATAAGTTTATAACAAAAAATACCAAAAGATAACAAAAAAATAACAATCAAAGCATTGACTTTTTAAATGAAAACGCTTATAATTACATTATAACAAAAAATAACAGAAAGTTAACAATAAATTTAATGTTTTTTTAAAAAAGGAGTTGTGATATGTATAAAATGATGTTGCAACCGGATTTGATACGGTTGGACTGTAGTGTATCGAAGCATACAGAACTATTCCAAATGGTTGGAAAGGAGTTGGAAGAAAAGGGATATGTAACAAATCAATACTTGGAGGCTCTATTAGAAAGGGAACAGCGTTTTCCTACAGGCTTAAAAACACGATTTTTAAATATCGCACTTCCCCACACAGATCCAGAAGTCATCAAGGAGCCATTTATTTTTGTTGTTCGCAATGATAAAGACTTAAATATGTTGCAAATGGGTGATAACTCTGATACTCCTTGTCAAAACTTTCTGTTCTTAGGTATAAAAGATCCTAAGAGCCAGGTTGGTCTCTTAGCTAAACTAATGGAAATTTTTTCTCAAGAAGAATTTGTACAAAACTTCGCTCAAATAAAAGATGGGTCGGAAATGTATGAATTATTAAATCAACAACTATCATAAACAAAAGCCTAAAAAGGAGAATAAAAAATGGCAAGAAAATTAATCGTAGCATGTGGAAGTGGTGTAGCAACCAGTACAACAATTGCTGAAAAAATCAAAACACGCTTTGAAGATGACGGTATCGACTATCCTGTAGAAGCAGTAGATTACAAATCGATCTTAAATGAACTACCACAAGCAAGTATCTACGTCTACATTGCTATGCCAGAACAAGAAGTTTTGGATGAAGCCGAGAGACTGGGGGTAGATGTTTATCCAGGTGTTCCATTCTTAACTGGAATGGGTGCGGATAACGTATATGAGCAAATTGTTGAGTCTACAAATAAATAAAATATAAAAATAAATTAAGGAGAAAAAGGTTATGGAAATCTTTCAAAATGTTATTCAGTGGATTTTGAATTTAGGATCTGCGATTTTTGTACCATTGATAATTTTCGTTTTAGGTTTAATGGTTGGTATGAATATTAAAAAAGCCTTTATTTCAGCCATTACTCTCGGGGTTGCCTTTACAGGTATGGGAATGATCATTGGATTTATGTCAAATGCGGTGTCGCCAGCTTCTGAGGCTCTAGCTATAAATACAGGAATTTCTCTCCCAGCTCTTGACTTGGGTTGGACTGGTGCGGCAAGTATTGTATGGTCATGGGGTTATGCCTTCGCATTCTTTGCTGTACAAATCATTATCAATATTATTATGCTCAGTTTCAACTGGACAAAGACTCTTAATGTGGATATGTGGAATGTTTGGGGTAAAGCCTTAACAGGATATCTTGTTTACTATGTCAGCGGTCAGTTGTGGGCTGGTTTCCTTGTGGCGGGATTACAAGTTGTGTTAGAGCTAAAGCTTGGAGACATGTTCCAAAAACATATTGAGGATTTAACTGGTATTCCGCTGGTAACTGTTACACATGGTATGATTCTTTCCGCGGTATTCATGTTGCCTGTTAACAAATTGATGGACAAAATTCCATTCTTGAATAAAAAAGCTGATACAAATGCTCTTCGTAAAAAATTGGGTATCTTCTCTGAAAACTCTGTAATGGGATTCATTATTGGTGTGCTTCTCGGATTTGCAGGTGCCTATTCTGTATCTAATTCCTTAAATTTGGGTATCCAAGTTGCGACTGCGATGGCGCTATTCCCAATGGTAAGTAAACTCTTCATGCAGGCCCTTTCACCACTGGCTGAATCTATGAGCGAATTCATGAAGAAACGCTTTAATGACCGTGAAGTATTTATTGGAATGGACTGGCCATTGTTAGCAGGTCGCTCAGAAGTTTGGGTAACGTTAATCTTGATGGTACCATTCTTTATTGGCTATTCTCTTATCTTGCCAGGAAATGCAGTGCTCCCAATTGCAGGTGTCTTGAACTACTCTATCGCTGTAGGCGGACTATTGCTGACAGGTGGTAACTTGGCACGTATGATGATTCTAGGTATTATTTATCTTCCGCTTTGTCTCTACAGTGCTACTTATTTCGCACCAATCTTGACAGGGTTGGCCAATAAGACCGGAGCAGTCGAAGTTGAAGCTGGTAAATTGATTACTTGGTCATCACTTGAATCGCCAGAATTGCGGATTCTCTTCGCAGAAAGCTTTAATGGTAATATTTTAGCCATCGGAGGGGCGGTTGCTTTCCTATTGCTTTTTGTATGGTTGTACAAAACAATGGTAACACAAGAAGTACCGTCAAAACGTTATGAAAACTAGTAAAACTCTTTGGTACAGTCTCTTATTTGTAGCTCTTGTCTTATTTTTGCTAGGTTTAAATAGTGGCCAATATCTTTACAATTTTTTAGCGATTATCATCAGTTTTATCGTCTATAAATATGGCTACAGTGACTTATTTAGAGAATATGATGAGAAACAACGTGCGAAGAGAGAGACATCTGAAAAAATCTATCATGCTTTACGAGAAGGAAAAAAGAAAGAGGAAAATAAATGACAAGTGGTAAAATTTTATTTGAACAAGAAAGACGCGCTATGGCTGAAGCCATCGAACTGACTTTCTATCGCAAAAACACCAATACTGCTGGAGGAAATTTCTCCTTTAAAACGACAGATGTTAATGGTAAAGAATACATCATTATGACACCGTCCATGATGTCTGAAACCTATCACGGGAAAGTATCGGCTGCTCAAGTGTTGGTGCTGGATTTAGAAACTCAAGAAGTGGTTGCTGGAGAAGGCAAACCGACACGCGAAATCAACCTTCACTTTGCTTGCTATGAAACCAACCCAGATATCAAATGTGTTTTCCATGCTCATGCACCAAATGCAATGTTTTGGGCAACTAGCCACTTAGATATGCCAAACTTATCTGAAGCTACTCAAAAAGTTGAGTATATCAAAGTTTTGGATTTTGCCCCAAATACTACACCTGAACTGGCTGAAATTGTACGTCAAGAACTCCTAGAGTTTGGCAACAAATTGCCAAAAGAATACTTACTAGACAGTCATGGTATTTTGGTATTGACACCGGGTGCTGATGGAGAAGAGGCTTTGAATAAAGCCCTTCAGATTATTGATACAGTTGAATGGAATGCTGAAATTGCATACAAGCAGACAATCTTCCAAAAGTTAGGAATTTTGGATGGTTACTATTCTAAAGGTCGTAAAATTGGAGATATTGATGATTTAATCAATCATCGTCCAATTTGGAATCAAGAAAAGAAAGACGAAGGTTTCGAATAAACTATTTGGGAGGAGGATAGGCACGTGCTATCTTCCTTTTTAAAAAAGAAATCCTAATGGATATTTGAGAATCTCTATTAGGATTTTTGGTCTTATTATATTAGTTGAGTTATGGCAGAGTACTTTCTCTTAACGTCAGTTTGGTTCCCAACATGGTCAGGCTAGGGATTTTCCGACCGTAGAGGACTTCCTTGTTAAGAATATCCATACCTGCTCGGCCCATTTCTTCAGTATAAACTGTAATACTAGAGAGGGGAGGATAGACCTGTTTGGTCAGACTAGTGTCGTTAAAGGAAATGAGGCTGACGCGATCTGGCAGGTTGATTCTAGCTTCTTGGAGGGCACGGAGGGCACCGATAGCTAAACTATCGCTGGCTGCGAAAAATGCTGGCGGAAGTTGGTCTCCCAAGCTCTGAATGGCTTCCTTCATCAAGTCATAGCCAGACTGGGCAGTAAAGTTTCCTTGAAAGATCAGTTCATCATGATAGATTCCTTTTGCTTGACTGTAGTTTCTGAAATTTTCCAGCCGCTTATCCTCAATGATTTCTTCTTGGTCTGTTGTTTCTTCAAGGCCTGTTAGAATCCCGATACGGTCCATTCCTTGGCTGAGGAAATAATCGACAACCTGTTTCATAGCAGTGTAAAAATCCGTGATAATACAGGTATGTCCCAGGGAAAGTGTATCGCTGTCTAGAAATACAAGAGGCTTTTGGTATTCTTCAAAGGCAGAAATCTGAGCTCGACTAAACTTTCCGATGCAGAGAATCCCAATCACTTCCTCGCTTAGGGTAAAAGGGTGGTCATTAAAATAGCGCAAGATATCGTAGTCCAACTCTTGGGCTCTTTTTTCTATTCCTAGGCGAATCTGGTAGTAGTAGAGGTCGTCTAGCTCCCCTTGTTCGCTGACCCATTGAATAATGGCAATCTTTTGCTTGGGTTTATGGGACTCGCCTGTCTTGAGGTGCTTGGTGTAGCCCAGCTCTTCAGCAACGGTTAAAATACGGTGTCTGGTTTCTTCTGTAACAGATAGGCTCTGGTCGCGGTTGAGAACACGGGATACGGTCGCGATAGAGACAGAGGCTAGCTGTGCAATGTCTTTTAAGGTAGCCATAAATCCTCCTTGATTAGGTTAGTATATCATATTTTTCTGCTTTTTACTGATAGTTTAGTAAAATTTTAGTAAAAAGGATTGACCTTGGGAAATCCCTTGGATACAATAGAAGAAAACGATTACACGTTAAGGTGGCTTAACGGACAGTCAAAGGAGAAATCATATGACACAACATCTTACTGCTGAAACTCTTCGCAAAGACTTTCTTGCTGTTTTTGGTCAAGAAGCAGACCAAACCTTCTTTTCACCAGGTCGTATCAATTTGATTGGTGAACACACAGACTACAACGGTGGGCACGTTTTTCCAGCTGCTATTTCCTTGGGAACTTATGGTGCAGCTCGCAAGCGTGAAGACCAAGTTTTACGTTTCTACTCAGCTAACTTTGAGGACAAGGGCATTATCGAAGTGCCTCTCGCTGACCTCAAGTTTGAAAAAGAGCACAACTGGACCAATTATCCAAAAGGTGTCCTTCATTTCTTGCAAGAAGCTGGGCACGTGATTGACAAAGGTTTTGATTTTTATGTTTATGGGAATATACCAAATGGTGCTGGTTTGTCTTCTTCAGCATCCTTGGAGCTCTTGACAGGAGTCGTGGCAGAGCATCTCTTTGATTTAAAATTAGAGCGTCTCGATTTGGTTAAAATCGGAAAACAAACAGAAAACAACTTTATCGGAGTCAACTCTGGTATCATGGACCAGTTTGCTATTGGTATGGGGGCTGATCAACGTGCTATTTACCTTGATACCAACACCTTAGAGTATGATTTGGTGCCACTTGATTTGAAGGACAATGTCGTTGTTATCATGAACACCAACAAACGCCGTGAATTGGCGGACTCTAAATACAATGAACGTCGTGCTGAGTGTGAAAAAGCAGTGGAAGAATTGCAAGTTGCCTTGGATATTCAGACCCTGGGTGAATTGGACGAGTGGGCCGTTGACCAATATAGCTATTTGATTAAAGATGAAAATCGTTTGAAACGTGCTCGCCATGCTGTGCTTGAAAACCAACGTACCCTTAAAGCTCAAGCAGCCCTTCAAGCAGGTGATTTGGAAACATTTGGTCGTTTGATGAATGCGTCACACGTTTCTCTGGAGCATGATTATGAAGTAACTGGTTTGGAATTAGATACCCTTGTTCACACAGCTTGGGCACAAGAAGGAGTTCTCGGTGCTCGTATGACAGGGGCTGGTTTTGGTGGCTGTGCCATTGCCTTGGTTCAAAAAGATACTGTTGAGGCCTTTAAGGAAGCTGTAGGCAAACACTACGAGGAAGTAGTTGGATACGCTCCAAGCTTCTATATCGCTGAAGTTGCAGGTGGCACTCGCGTCCTTGACTAGTCAAAAGGAGGCTCTATAGTGACCTTAGTAGATAAATTTGTAACACATGTCATTTCTGAAAGTTCATTTGAGGAAATGGATCGAATCTACCTGACCAATCGTGTTTTGGCACGAGTGGGAGAAGGTGTTTTGGAAGTTGAGACCAATCTGGATAAATTGATTGACCTCAAGGACCAGCTGGTTGAGGAAGCCGTTCGATTAGAGACGATTGAGGATAGTCAGACTGCGCGTGAAATCCTTGGTACTGAACTGATGGACTTGGTGACTCCTTGTCCGAGTCAGGTCAATCGTGACTTCTGGGAAGCCTATGCCTACTCTCCTGAGCAAGCGATAGAGGATTTTTATCAACTCAGTCGGAAAAATGACTACATCAAACTCAAGGCCATTGCTAAAAATATCGCTTATCGTGTTCCATCTGATTATGGAGAACTTGAAATTACCATCAATCTCTCTAAGCCTGAAAAGGATCCGAAAGAGATTGCGGTAGCCAAGTTGGTGCAAGCTAGTAATTATCCTCAGTGTCAACTTTGTTTAGAGAATGAGGGTTACCATGGTCGGGTCAACCACCCAGCTCGCAGCAACCACCGGATTATCCGTTTTGAAATGGTTGGTCAGGAATGGGGTTTCCAGTATTCGCCCTATGCTTACTTTAATGAGCATTGTATCTTTTTAGATGGCCAGCATCGTCCCATGGCCATTAGTCGTCAGAGTTTTGAACGTCTGTTGGCTATCGTAGAGCAGTTTCCAGGATATTTTGCTGGATCTAATGCCGACCTGCCGATTGTGGGGGGCTCTATTCTAACTCATGATCATTATCAGGGAGGCCGTCACGTATTTCCTATGGAATTGGCTCCCTTGCAAAAGACCTTCCGATTTGCTGGTTTTGAGCAGGTCAAGGCTGGAATTATCAAGTGGCCAATGTCTGTCCTACGCTTGACTTCGGATTCCAAAGAGGATTTGATTAACTTAGCTGATAAGATTTTCCAGGAATGGCGTCAGTATTCAGATTCTAGTGTGCAGATTTTAGCAGAGACAGACGGGACACCGCATCACACCATCACACCAATAGCGCGTAAGCGTGATGGACAGTTTGAGTTGGACTTGGTCTTGCGAGACAATCAGACTTCAGCAGAGCATCCTGATGGCATCTATCATCCCCACAAGGATGTCCAACATATCAAGAAGGAAAATATCGGCTTGATTGAGGTCATGGGCTTGGCAATCTTGCCACCACGTCTGAAAGAAGAAGTAGAGCAAGTCGCTAGCTATCTTGTAGGAGAAGCTGTTACAGTTGCCGATTATCATCAGGAGTGGGCAGACCAACTCAAATCCCAACATCCAGACCTAACGGATAAAGAAAAAGCCCTTGCAATCGTCAAGGACTCTGTGGGTGCTATCTTTGTGCGTGTACTTGAGGATGCAGGAGTCTACAAGCAGACAGAACAAGGGCAGACAGCCTTTATGCGCTTTGTGGAACAGGTCGGAATTTTACTAGACTAGGAGCTTTCTCCTTGCACAGTCCTATAAAAAGTAGTATCATAGTGTCGTTTGAAATATCAGGAGGAAACGATGAAAGACTTTCATTTTGACGCTATATCTGCCTTTGAAAATTACGAAATTGAAAAAATGAGAGATGGTCACGTTGTGGTGACGACCAAAGTAGTGAACTCATCGCTCAACTACTATGGCAATGCCCATGGTGGCTATCTATTCACGCTATGTGACCAAATCAGTGGTTTGGTGGTTATCTCGCTGGGACTTGATGGGGTGACACTCCAATCCTCTATCAACTACCTTAAGGCAGGAAAACTCGACGATGTATTGACCATTAAAGGAGAATGTGTCCATCAAGGTCGTACAACCTGTGTGATGGATGTGGATATCACCAATCAAGAGGGCAGAAATGTCTGTAAGGCAACCTTTACCATGTTTGTCACAGGCCAAAGGTCTGAGGAAAGACGGGTAAGTATATAGATAAACAAAAAAGAGGCTTACACCTCTTTTTTAGTTTCAGATAAATCAATCAATTTCTTTAATAAACTTAGCAATTTCTTTTACAATCTCAGTAACCAAAGCATTTCCCATAAAAAACATTCTCATTTTATCAGATACCTCTACAATAGAACCATCAGATAATTTCTTTTTAGCTGTCCAATCATCTGGGAAATCCTGAAGTCGTTCAGCTTCAATGGGGGTAATTAATCTATATTTATTATTTACAAATAATAAATGTGTAGAACGATTAACCGTTCCTTCGGATGTAAGCATTGTTCGTCCAGGAAGGTTTAAATCATCATAAGGTGACATTCCCCCTTCTGAATAGATGTATTGATGTCCGTCAGAGGATGTTCGTTCAATTTTTTTAGGTCCTCTAAGATATTGAAATTTTTCCAATTTTGACTGATTAGTTAAAAAATATTTTTCAGGTACTTCAGACTCATCTTGAAGAATTTCTCCTAGAGTGATAGGATTACCATTGTAATTAGGTTCTGTATCAATAGAATAGTACTTTCCATGTCTCATAATTCCTGTATTCCAAACAGTACCAGTAAAAGTATCTGAAACTTCAACTATATCATTTGGTAACTCATAAAACACATGACGATTTTTAACTGCTATAGGTTTAATAGGAAATTGTTTTGCAAATAGACCTTGATTGAAAATATAGTCATCATACCTATTATCTTCAAAGATTTCTTCATTTTTTTCGTAAAGATTGTCAATTTTTTGGGCAAAGACTGTATCATTTCGATATACGAAAAAGAATACACGACGTCTTCGTTGGCTTCTTCCATACTCAGCAGCATTAATAACTCTCCACTCAACAGAATATCCGAGATTATTAAAAGCTGTGAGCATGATTGCAAAATCACGTCCTCTTTGTTTTGAGGGCGCTTTTAAAAGCCTATCTACATTTTCTAGAATTAAGTATTTGGGTTTAATGATTTCCGTTGCTCTAATGATTTCCCAAAATAAAACTCCTTTTTTTCCTTCAATACCTTTCTCATTTTTTTTACTACGAGCAACAGAGTAATCTTGGCAAGGAAAACCACCGACAATCATATCGGCATCCATTTTGGAAAATTGTTCGTCTGTTATATCAGAGATACTAATATTGATGTTTTTGCTATTGGGGAAGTGATAATCATAGACCTCAAATGCGTCTTGAGATTTACGAGATGGTTCCCATTGGTTTGCCCATTTTGTTTTAAAGAGTTGCTTATCGGCATTTTCTAATCCTATGCGAAACCCGCCAACTCCAGCAAATAGTTCGAGAACTTTCATCTTTTCTCCTTCATTTTTTTACAGTTTAATCCATTATATACTATTTTCAATGATTGATCAAGTATTAATGTTTGCTTTAGTTTAATTTGATATAATATAAAAGATAGGAGAAGAAAATGGATCAAAACTTATTTAACTATAACGATGAAGATATCGATAGTGTTATTGAATATTCTCATAAACTATTAAATAGAAAATTTTCCGATGTTATGGAGGAGTATAATCGTTCGCTTTATAAATCATATGACGATTATAATGATAGAGTAGTCTCTGAGGTACAAGATAAAGCAATTAGTATGAAGTCAAAAGGGCAGTATGGAAATTATATTGAAAAATATTTCTATGGTTATCAGCCAAATAGTGACTCGGAAGCTGACTTTGAAAAAATAGGTGTAGAATTAAAAGTTACTCCTTTTAAGATAAACAAAAATGGGACACTTAGTGCAAAAGAACGACTTGTATTAACAATACTAAACTATATGGAGGAAAATTTAGAGGATTTTTACTCCACTCATTTATGGAAAAAATGTGCAAAGATTTTGTTATTGTTTTACAATGGCTTAATTCCTAATCAAACAATGAAGGACTATGTCATTGAAAAAATATTTTTATATGAATGGTTTGAGGAAGATATGGCAGTCATCCTTGAAGACTATCAGAAGATTACAGATAAAATCAAAAATGGAAAGGCACATGAATTATCAGAATCAGATGGAAACTATTTATCAACTTGTACAAAAGGGGCAGGTAAAGGAAAGGATTTAAGACAACAACCTTTTAGTCATGAATTAGCAAAACAAAGAGCTTGGGAATTAAAATCAAGTTATATGACCTATCTGATAAATCATAAAATCTTTAATCAATCAGATCAAGAAAGTGTTCTGGCTAATTTTAGGGGTGAGAAAAAATCATTTACTGAGGTTATTGCAGAGAAGATTCTTTCCTACAAAGGTTTTTCTGAACAAGAGTTATATGATAGATTTGAAGTGAATTCCAAAGCAAAAGGTAAGAATAGTACTCTGATTAGAAAAATTTTAGGCTTAACAGGGGATTTAGATAAGACAAAAGAATTTCAAAAAGCAAACATGAATTTGAGAGTTATTCGAGTAGATAAGAATAATTTACCTAAGGAAGACTCTCCATTTAAAACTTATTGTTTTAAAGAACTAGCAGCAACAGATAGTTGGGAATCATCACATGTTTATAATGAAATTTATAATAAACGATTCCTTTTCGTTATTTTTAAGGAAATTGAACCTAAGCTATTTGTATTAGATTCTATCAAGTTTTGGGGATTTCAGGATAGACAATTAGAAGAAATCCAAAGAGTATGGCAGGAAACTAGACAAATTATTTCTGACGGAGTTAAATTAACTCAAAACGGTAATAAAGTTTCAACTAATTTCCCTCAAAGTAAGATAAACAAAATTCTATTTACGAAACTACATGCTACCAATACTTATTATGAAATTGACAAAGGAAAATTTGTTGGGAAAGGTTCATTATCTGATACGGATGAACTTCCAGATGGACGTAGGATTACAAAACACTCCTTTTGGATGCCTAAGAAGTTTATTAAAGAAATATTAGATGGGAATTGGGATTGATTGTATTTATAATCAATTTGTGATAAACAAAAAAGAGGCTCGCACCTCTTTTTCTTATTTCTTTTTATGATTTAATACGGCATTGAGGACAATGGCGAGTAGGCTGGCTACGACGATTCCGTTTGAGAAGAACATTTGGAAGGCTGTCGGCATGCTGACAAAGAGATTACTGTTGTTGAGACCGACACCTGCAGCGATTGAAACAGCTGCGATAAGGAAGTTGTGTTCATTGTTAGCAAAGTCAACTCGGGCGAGGATTTGCATCCCTTGAATAGATACAAAACCAAACATCACCAGCATGGCACCGCCGAGGACGGAGCTTGGAATGATTTGGGCAAGGGCGCCAAACTTAGGAAGCAGTCCAAGGAGAACCAGGAAACCAGCTGCGTAGTAGATTGGTAGGCGTTTTTTGATGCCTGACAATTTAACCAAACCAACGTTTTGTGAAAATCCGGTGTAAGGGAAGGTGTTAAAGATTCCTCCGAGAAGTACGGCCAAACCTTCTGCGCGGTAACCGTTGCGAAGGCGCGTGCTGTCGATTGGATCTTTTGTGATATCAGACAAGGCTAGATAAACACCAGTTGACTCAACCATAGACACCGTTGCGATGATACACATCATGACAATAGATGAGATTTCAAAGGTTGGCATCCCAAAGTAGAGTGGAATTGGGACATGGACAAGTGGAGCTACCGCAACAGGAGAGAAGTCCACCAAGCCCATAGTAGCAGCAATGGCAGTTCCAACAACCAGACCAATCAAAATAGAGATAGACTTGATAAATCCTTTGGTAAAGATGTTGATCAAGAGGATAATCAGAACAGTAATAGCTGCAAGCAAGAGACTTTGACCAGTTGGCTCTGGAACGTTATTTCCCATATTTCCAATAGCGACAGGGATCAAGGTTAAACCAATCGTGGTAATAACAGATCCTGTTACGATAGATGGGAAAAGATTGGCTATTTTTGAGAAGATGCCTGAAACAAGAACCACGTAAATCCCAGATGCGATAAGGGCACCAAACATAGCGCCACTACCATGGCTTTGCCCAATCATAATCAAGGGAGCGACCGACTGGAATGCAACTCCAAGAACGACTGGGAGTCCAATCCCAAAGTATTTGTTGAGTTGGAGTTGGAGGAAGGTTGCCACCCCACACATGAAGATATCTGTAGAAATCAGGTAGGTCAACTGCTCAGCTGAATAGCCAAGGGCTGTCGCAATCATGATGGGAACCAGGATAGATCCTGAGTACATGGCTAGTAAGTGCTGCAAGCCAAGAACGGCTGCTTGCGAGTGTTTTTCTTGAGTTTGCATTAGAGATCTGCCTCCTTAAATACGACTTGACCATTTTCAAAACGATCCAAGCGAGCAAGTGATAGGACAGGGTAGCCTGCTTTTTCAAGCAAATCACGACCATCTTGGAAGGATTTCTCAATCACGATACCGATAGCTTGGACTGTGGCACCGGCCTGTTCGATGATTTGAATCAAGCCTTTAGCAGCTTGGCCATTAGCAAGGAAATCGTCGATAATCAAAACCTTGTCCTCTGGTGAGAGGAATTTTCCAGCGATAGAAACAGTGCTGGTCACCTGCTTGGTAAAGGAGTAGACTTGAGCAGTTAAGATGCCTTCGTTCATGGTGATGTTCTTAGCTTTTTTGGCGAAAATCATGGGAACGTTTAAGGCTTCAGCTGTAAAAACGGCTGGGGCAATACCCGACGCTTCAATGGTTACGACCTTGGTAATGCCAGTAGCAGCAAATTTTTCCGCAAAAACCTTACCAATCTCTCGCATCAAGCTAAAGTCAACTTGGTGGGTTAAAAAGGAATCTACCTTGAGGATGTTATCGCCCAAGATATGCCCATCCTTGAGGATGCGCTCTTCTAATAATTTCATAAGACCTCCTAAAGTCTAAAAGTTAATTTACTTGTTGTTTAAATGTTTCTATAGTGATCCCTTTTGCTAATACTATATATTTGATAAAACTATTACGAGCGAAGCGAGTCTTATCAAATATTTCCCGTTGTAGTGGTATCATAGACAATAATCTTGTTATTGTCTATGACGGGATTTTTGAGAGTAAAATAGTTCGGGGAACTATTTTAGCCTAAGCCTAGAAATGAAAGAGCTAGGGGCTCAAAAATTAGGGATGAAATTCCCTGGATTCCTGAAATTATTCACAGGATAATTTCACCTCCCGTCCGCACTAATTAAGGGAAATATTAAAAATATTCAAAAAAGACCTACTTAATCTCTAAGTAAGTCCCCCAAATAGGCATGGCAAAAACGGCCATATCTCACTGCTGACTTACTTATTGTTAGGTGTTCCGGCACCTTGTAGAAACGTCGTGCCAATTCACGACATAAACAAGTAAAACGATATTCAATTTTAAATAGGCTTGAGCCAATGTTTTTATTTTACACTAAATAACTTTATAAATCAACTATTTTGTTAGTGTTTTGGTTTAAAAAACGAACAAACAGAAGAAAGAGTGAACAAAAACTGCATTGTAGGCTAACATTTATACTAAATGAAAATCAAAGAGCAAACTAGGAAGCTATCCACAACCTCAAATCACTGTTTTGAGGTTGTGGATAGAATTGACAGAGTCAGTATCATATACCTACGGTAAGGCGACGTTGATGTGGCTTGAAGAGATTTTCGAAGAGTATTAGAAGATTTTTCCATCATAAAAGGCATACTATCAAGTTTTTAGACACCTGACAATATGCCTTTTTCTAACTTTAAAGACTTTTCCCAATTTTTATTATTCTACTCGCTAAATCTTAAAAAATAGCCATTTGGATCCAAAACTGCAAATTCATGAGGATAGATATAGTGATCACTGACACGAAACTTTCTCTTGGTCAAGGGACGATAAATAGGATAGTTTGCCTTCATCACTCTTTAATAGAGTTTTGAAACATCCTTTATGCCAAAGGAGAGATTGACTCCACGACCAAAGGGGTAGGTCAGTTCAGCTAGTTGATCCTTTGTTCCCTCCTCTAACATTAGTTGACACTCTTCAAGAGAAAGAGAAAGTTTTCTTCTGGACGTTGGTATTCAATCCTAAAACCCAGTAAACCACAGTAGAAGGACCGGGACTGTTCGATATTCGATACAAGAAACTCGGGAATGACCGCATTGTAGTCCATATAGAAAATCCTTACAAGTCAATTTCCAAGACAATCGGTGTATGGTCTTGGCGAGCACCTGAGTCAATCATATCAGATTTAGTGACCTTGTCAGCGATACGGTTACTTGTGAGCCAGTAGTCGATTCTCCAGCCTGTATTGTTGATTTTAGAAGTTTTGCTGCGTTGTGCCCACCAAGTGTAGCGTTCAGGAACATCGCCATGAACATGGCGGAAGGTGTCTGTAAATCCAGTTGCCAAAAGGTTGGTAAATCCAGCACGTTCCTCGTCAGTAAATCCAGGTGAACGGCGGTTGCTAGCAGGATTTGCAAGGTCGATTTCATTGTGGGCTACGTTGTAGTCACCGGTCGCAAGGACTGGTTTTTCTTTGTCTAGTTCAGCCAAATACTCAGCATATTTAACATCCCAGACTTGGCGTTCTTCCAAGCGTTTGAGACCGTCACCAGCGTTTGGAGTGTAAACTTGGGTTACGAAAAATGCATCAAATTCTAGAGTGATGATACGGCCTTCCAAGTCCATGGTAGAAGGGGCATCGATTTCTGGGAAGCTGATAGTAGGTGTAAGTTCTTTTTTATAAAGGAACATGGTTCCAGCATAGCCTTTACGGGCAGGCTCTTGGGAAGAACGCCACGTGTTTTCGTAGCCTGGGAAGAGTTCTTCTAAAATTTCTAAGTGTTTCTTTGTAGGTCCTTTGGCAGAAAGCTTGGTTTCTTGGATAGCAATAATATCAGCATTTTTAGCGACCAAGGTTTGTAGGACTTCTTGAGACAATTTAGCACGAGCTGAGTCACTAGTTAGGGCAGCGTTTAGGGAATCAATATTCCATGAGATAAGTTTCATAAAGTTACCTTTTTCATTCAGATTATAGATTTTATTATACCAAAAAAAGATCTATTTCCCCAACGTATGGTTTGAAAAATTACTCTCTTTCGTTTATAATGAAGAATGATTTTATGAAAGGGAGTGAAAATACATGAAATTCTACTCTTATGACTATGTACTCAGCCAAATCGGTCAGCAAAATGGTATCATGGTTGGCTTTGGGATTGTTCTATTAGCTGTGACAGTTTTTTTTGCTTTCAAGGCATACCATGATAAAAAAGGAACCAAATTTCGTGAGTTGGTCATGATTTCAGCTCTGGCCTTATTTAGCTCTGCTTTTGGTCAGCATCACGACTTATCAAAACAATCAAGTTTCTAACAATAAATTTCAAACTTCACTTCATTTCATCGAGGTTGTTTCCAAAGATTTGGGAGTAGACAAGTCAGAAGTCTATGTTAATACTTCCACAAACACAGATGGCGCACTTATCAAGGTGGGAGATCGCTATTATCGTGCCCTAAACGGAAGTGAGCCAGACAAGTACCTGTTAGAGAAAGTCGAATTGTATAAGACAGACGCAATTGAACTGGTGGATGTGAACAAATGACACTTAATTATATCGAAATTTTAATCAAACTGATCTTGACTCTCAAATAGCTCAACAACAATGTTCACTTTGTGAAACGTTTGATTGATGGTAAGCCAACTCTCCTTATCAAAAATGGGAATATTGACCCATAAGCCTGTCGTTCAGTTGGTTTGTCTGCATCGGATGTAGCCCTCAAACTTCGTAGCCAAGGGATTTTCCAGATGAAGCAAGTCAAACGAGCTGTGCAAGAGCAAAATGGGCAACTCATCGTTGTGCAAATGGGAGATGAAAATCCTAAGTATCCAGTTGTGACTGACGGTGTGATTCAAGTAGACGTCTTGGAATCGATTGGTCGTAGCGAAGAGTGGTTGCTTGATAACCTCAGCAAACAAGGGCATGACAATGTAGCCAATATCTTTATTGCTGAATATGACAAGGGTGCTGTTACAGTCGTAACTTATGAATAAGAAAAACCTGGGGTCTTGTACTCTTCGAAAATCTCTTCAAACCGCGTCAACGTCGCCTTGCCGTATGTAGGTTACTGACTTCGTCAGTTCTATCTACAACCTCAAAGCAGTGCTTTGAGCAGCCTGCGGCTAGTTTCCTAGTTTGCTCTTTGATTTTCATTGAGTATTGGCCTCAGGTTTCCATTTGCAATCAGAAAGGGATTTTATGTCCATTATTCAAAAACTTTGGTGGTTTTTCAAGTTAGAAAAACGCCGTTATCTAGTCGGAATTGTGGCCCTGATCTTGGTTTCCGTCCTCAATCTCATTCCTCCTATGGTTATGGGGCGAGTCATTGATGCCATCACATCGGGGCAATTAACCCAGCAGGACCTCCTTCTTAGCCTATTTTACTTGCTACTTGCAGCCTTTGGTATGTACTATTTGCGCTATGTGTGGCGTATGTATATCCTTGGGACCTCTTATTGCTTGGGACAGATCATGCGGTCTCGCTTGTTTAAGCATTTCACAAAAATGTCGCCAGCCTTTTATCAAACCTATCGGACGGGTGATCTGATGGCACACGCAACCAATGATATCAATGCCTTGACTCGTTTAGCAGGTGGCGGTGTCATGTCTGCGGTGGATGCCTCTATCACGGCTCTGGTGACTTTGTTGACCATGCTCTTTAGCATCTCATGGCAGATGACTCTTGTTGCCATTCTCCCCCTACCTTTCATGGCCTATGCGACTAGTCGCCTAGGGAGAAAGACTCATAAGGCCTTTGGCGAATCCCAAGCTGCTTTTTCTGAACTCAATAACAAGGTACAGGAGTCCGTATCAGGTATCAAAGTGACCAAGTCTTTCGGTTATCAGGCAGACGAGTTGAAGTCTTTTCAGGCAGTCAATGAATTAACCTTCCAAAAGAACCTGCAAACCATGAAATATGATAGTCTCTTTGACCCTATGGTTCTCTTGTTTGTTGGTTCGTCCTATGTTTTAACGCTTTTGGTTGGCTCCTTGATGGTTCAGGAAGGGCAGATTACAGTTGGGAATCTAGTCACCTTTATCAGCTATTTGGATATGCTGGTCTGGCCTCTTATGGCCATCGGCTTCCTCTTTAATACTACTCAGCGAGGGAAGGTTTCTTACCAGCGGATTGAAAATCTTTTGTCTCAGGAATCTCCTGTACAAGACCCTGAGTTTCCTCTGGATGGTATTGAAAATGGGCGTTTGGAGTATGCCATTGACAGCTTTGCTTTTGAAAATGAGGAAACACTGACGGATATTCACTTTAGTTTGGCAAAAGGGCAAACACTGGGCTTGGTTGGGCAGACAGGCTCTGGGAAAACGTCCTTAATCAAGCTCCTCTTGCGTGAATACGATGTGGATAAGGGTGCCATTTATCTAAACGGTCACGATATTCGGGACTATCGTCTGACAGACCTTCGCAGTCTCATGGGCTATGTTCCTCAGGACCAGTTTCTCTTTGCAACTTCAATCCTAGACAATATCCGCTTTGGCAATCCTAACTTGCCCCTTTCAGCGGTCGAGGAAGCTACTAAGCTAGCCCGAGTTTACCAAGATATTGTAGACATGCCTCAAGGATTTGATACGCTGATTGGTGAAAAAGGAGTCAGTCTTTCTGGTGGTCAAAAGCAACGGTTGGCTATGAGTCGGGCTATGATTTTAGACCCTGATATCTTGATTTTGGATGATTCCTTATCCGCTGTAGATGCCAAGACAGAGTATGCGATTATCGACAACCTCAAGGAGACGCGAAAGGACAAAACAACCATTATCACTGCCCATCGCCTGAGTGCAGTTGTCCATGCAGATTTGATTTTAGTCCTGCAAAATGGTCAAATTATCGAACGAGGCAGGCACGAAGACTTGCTAGCTTTGGATGGCTGGTATGCCCAAACCTACCAGTCTCAGCAGCTGGAAATGAAGGGAGAAGAAGATGCAGAATAAACAAGAACAATGGGCTGTATTGAAGCGCTTGATGTCTTATCTCAAGCCTTATGGACTCCTGACCTTTTTGGCACTCAGTTTTCTCCTAGCGACGACGGTCATTAAAAGTGTCATACCCCTCGTGGCTTCCCACTTTATCGACCAGTATCTCAGCAATCTTAACCAACTAGCCGTTACCGTTTTGCTGGTCTACTATGGTCTCTACATCTTACAAACTGTAGTTCAGTATGTCGGCAATCTTCTCTTTGCGCGCGTGTCTTACAGTATTGTTAGGGATATTCGTCGGGATGCCTTTGCCAATATGGAGAAACTGGGCATGTCTTACTTTGACAAGACGCCAGCAGGTTCTATCGTTTCTCGTTTGACAAATGACACCGAGACTATCAGTGATATGTTTTCGGGGATTTTATCCAGCTTTATCTCAGCAGTTTTCATCTTTCTGACAACCCTTTATACCATGTTGGTATTGGATTTTCGTTTGACAGCATTAGTCTTGCTCTTTCTCCCCTTGATTTTCCTTTTGGTCAATCTCTATCGGAAAAAATCAGTGAAAATCATTGAGAAAACCAGAAGTCTCTTGTCAGATATCAATAGTAAGCTGGCAGAGAATATCGAGGGAATCAGGATTATTCAGGCTTTTAATCAAGAGAAGCGCCTGCAGGCAGAATTTGATGAAATCAACCAAGAACACTTGGTCTACGCCAACCGTTCTGTAGCCTTGGATGCCCTCTTTTTGAGACCTGCCATGAGTTTGCTGAAACTTCTAGGTTATGCTGTCTTGATGACCTATTTTGGCTATCGTGGTCTTTCTATCGGGATAACGGCCGGGACCATGTATGCTTTTATCCAGTACATCAACCGCCTCTTTGACCCTTTGATTGAGGTGACGCAAAACTTTTCAACACTGCAAACGTCTATGGTTTCTGCAGGCCGTGTCTTTGCCTTAATCGATGAGAGAACCTATGAGCCTCTTCAAGAAAATGGGCAAGCCAAAGTCAAAGAAGGCAATATCCGTTTTGAACATGTGTGTTTCTCGTATGACGGTAAACATCCGATTCTGGATGACATTTCTTTCTCTGTTAATAAGGGTGAAACCATTGCCTTTGTAGGTCATACAGGTTCAGGGAAATCGTCTATTATCAATGTCCTCATGCGCTTTTATGAATTCCAGTCAGGGAGAGTTCTCTTGGATGATGTGGATATCAGGGATTTCAGTCAAGAAGAGCTGAGAAAAAACATCGGTTTGGTTTTACAGGAACCCTTCCTCTATCATGGAACTATTAAGTCCAATATCGCCATGTACCAAGAAATCAGTGATGAGCAGGTTCAGGCTGCGGCAGCCTTTGTGGATGCAGATTCCTTTATTCAAGAACTTCCTCAGGGGTACGACTCCCCTGTTTCCGAGCGTGGTTCGAGCTTCTCTACTGGGCAACGCCAGCTCCTTGCCTTTGCTAGAACAGTCGCCAGCCAGCCTAAAATCCTGATTTTGGATGAAGCGACAGCCAATATTGACTCTGAAACAGAAAGCTTGGTTCAAGCTTCTCTGGCGAAGATGAGACAGGGCCGAACAACTATTGCTATCGCTCACCGCCTTTCTACTATTCAAGACGCCAACTGCATCTATGTCTTGGATAAGGGACGCATTATCGAGAGTGGAACCCATGAGGAACTCTTGACTCTGGGAGGAACCTATCACAAGATGTATAGTTTGCAGGCAGGGGCCATGGCCGATACTCTTTGAAAATCTCTTTAAACCATGTCAGCTTTATCTGCAATCTCAAAGCTGTACTTTGATTTTCATTGAGTACTAGAAGGAAATCCTTCAAATTACAGATTTCTTTCACCGCCTTTTCCATTTTGTGGTATAATGAAAAATGTTGACAAATAGTATAATAAAAACAAAGGAGAACAGCATGCTGAAATGGGAAGACTTGCCTGTGGAAATGAAATCAAGCGAGGTTGAGTCTTATTACCAGCTTGTCTCTAAAAGGAAGGGTTCGCTGATTTTCAAGCGTTGCTTGGACTGGGTTCTAGCCTTTGTCTTACTGGTTCTGACCTCTCCCATCTTTCTCATCTTGAGCATTTGGATCAAGTTGGATAGCAAGGGGCCAGTGATTTACAAGCAAGAGCGTGTGACCCAGTACAACCGTCGGTTCAAGATTTGGAAGTTCCGTACCATGGTGACGGATGCGGATAAAAAAGGAAGTCTGGTGACTTCTGCTAACGATAGCCGTATTACCAAGGTTGGAAATTTCATCCGACGTGTCCGTTTGGACGAACTGCCTCAGTTGGTCAATGTCCTTAAAGGTGAGATGTCCTTTGTCGGTACACGACCTGAAGTGCCACGTTATACAGAGCAGTATAGCCCTGAAATGATGGCAACCTTGCTCTTGCAAGCAGGAATTACCTCTCCAGCCAGCATCAACTACAAGGATGAGGACACCATCATCAGTCAAATGACGGAGAAAGGTCTGTCAGTTGATCAGGCCTATGTGGAGCATGTTCTTCCTGAAAAGATGCGCTATAACCTCGCCTATCTCCGAGAGTTTAGTTTCTTTGGGGACATCAAAATCATGTTTCAAACCGTGTTTGAGGTACTAAAATAAAGTAGTCATAAGAAAATGAGTACAGATAAAAGGAGCAAATCAATGCCAAATTACAATATTCCATTTTCACCGCCTGATATCACAGAAGCAGAAATTGCTGAAGTAGCGGATACCCTGCGTTCTGGTTGGATCACAACAGGTCCTAAAACAAAAGAACTGGAGCGCCGCTTGTCTCTTTACACACAGACACCTAAGACTGTTTGTCTCAACTCTGCGACAGCTGCTCTGGAGTTGATTTTACGCGTTTTGGAAGTGGGACCTGGTGATGAAGTCATCGTTCCAGCCATGACCTATACGGCTTCATGTAGTGTCATTACGCACGTGGGAGCAACCCCTGTCATGGTGGATATCCAAGCAGATACGTTTGAGATGGACTATGACCTGCTTGAGCAAGCTATCACTGAGAAAACTAAGGTGATTATCCCAGTAGAGCTCGCAGGGATTGTTTGCGATTATGACCGTTTGTTCCAAGTCGTGGAGAAAAAACGTGACTTCTTTACCGCTTCAAGCAAGTGGCAAAAGGCCTTTAACCGTATTGTCATTGTCTCTGATAGTGCCCACGCTTTGGGATCTACTTATAAAGGACAACCTTCTGGTTCTATCGCTGACTTTACTTCCTTCTCATTCCATGCCGTTAAGAACTTTACAACGGCAGAAGGTGGAAGTGCGACTTGGAAAGCCAATCCAGTGATTGATGACGAAGAGATGTACAAGGAATTCCAAATCCTTTCCCTTCACGGGCAAACTAAGGATGCTCTTGCCAAGATGCAATTGGGGTCATGGGAATACGATATCGTTACACCAGCCTATAAGTGCAACATGACCGATATCATGGCTTCACTTGGTTTGGTACAATTGGACCGCTATCCAAGTTTGTTGCAACGCCGTAAGGACATTGTGGACCGCTATGATAGTGGTTTTGCAGGTTCTCGCATCCATCCTTTGGCACACAAGACTGAAACTGTCGAATCTTCACGCCACCTCTACATCACCCGTGTAGAAGGAGCAAGCCTAGAAGAACGCAACCTCATCATCCAAGAATTGGCTAAAGCAGGAATTGCAAGTAATGTTCACTACAAACCGCTTCCTCTCTTGACAGCCTATAAGAATCTTGGATTTGATATGACGAACTATCCTAAGGCCTATGCCTTCTTTGAGAATGAAATTACCCTCCCTCTTCATACTAAATTAAGCGATGAAGAAGTAGACTATATCATTGAGACTTTCAAAACAGTTTCTGAAAAAGTGCTAACTTTATCAAAAAAATGACAAACTACAGTCAAGCGAAAGTGATCCTGTCCCTAAAAAGTCTAATTGAGTGTAAAAACTGTTGTTTTCAATTGATAATAGTTTACACCTGTAGTTGAGGCCTCTTTCTCCTCAGAGAGAGAATTTTTATAGGATTTTCCTTTCTTGTGGGAGTCCCGTGGTTTGAAATAAGATGTGAGCAATTTGGTATAGCATTTAGAATCCTTACTAGACATCATTTAGAAAATCTAGTGTCTTGTTCTAGTTTTCAATTCACCCTATTTTTTGAAAGACGTGAGTTTCCATGAGTGAGATTGTGGAAACTCGCGTCTTTTTTTGTTTTCAGAATATTGTTCAAAGTTTTGTGCCTGTCTTTCATGTTCTAGTCATTCTTTTGCATGATAGAATTTATAGCATATTGATATTATAATAATACAAATATTCTATATGTTTAGTGATGCTTGCTATACATCGTTAGATCTCCCGCGAGACAATCTATAAAACACTTGTCTACGATTACCTATATGCCCTATTCCAGTATTTTAGAAGAACTGCATCTATTTTTATCGAGGTTAAATCTAGCTTTTATAGAAGGTCTATTTAAGAAATATATTGTAGTGTTTTAGTTTCAATCCGCCATATGAGCGATATTCAGGTAAATATCCCTGGCAAATGCTTGTATGACAAGATATTTGTTCTTTCATTTATAATTTACAACATATCAACAAATTTAAATATAGTAAATGGGATATTTTATATTCAAGCTAAGAAAGATAGCATCACTTTTGAATGGAAGGCTAAAGAGCAAACTAGGAAGTTGGCCATAGATAGCTCAAAACCCTGCTTTGAGGTTGTAGATATAGTAAAATGAAATAAGAATAGGACAAATCGATCGGGACAGTCAAATCGATTTCTAACAATGTTTTAGAAGTAGAGGTGTACTATTATAGTTTCAGTCTACTATAGAACTGACCAAGTCAGTAACCTAGACTTAGGGCAAGGCGGCACTGACCTAGTTTGAAGAGATTTCCGAAGAGTATAAATTTTAATATTTTCTTGTGTTATTCCTTGACAATTCAATTTGGAAAATATATGATAAAGATAATGACAGCGGTGTCATTCTATCTATTTTAAGAAAAGTAATAATCAATTGTTAAAAATAGTAAAAAAATTGGAGGTTCTGATGAAATATTTTGTTCCTAATGAGGTATTCAGTATTCGTAAATTAAAGGTGGGGACTTGCTCGGTACTATTGGCAATTTCAATTTTGGGAAGCCAAGGTATTTTATCGGATGAAGTTGTTACTAGTTCTTCACCGATGGCTACAAAAGAGTCTTCTAATGCAATTACTAATGATTTAGATAATTCACCAACTGTTAATCAAAATCGTTCTGCTGAAATGATTGCCTCTAATTCAACCACTAATGGTTTAGATAATTCGTTAAGTGTTAATAGTATCAGCTCTAATGGTACTATTCGTTCCAATTCACAATTAGACAACAGAACAGTTGAATCTACAGTAACATCTACTAATGAAAATAAGAGTTATAAGGAAGATGTTATAAGTGACAGAATTATCAAAAAAGAATTTGAAGATACTGCTTTAAGTGTAAAAGATTATGGTGCGGTAGGTGATGGGATTCATGATGATCGACAAGCAATTCAAGATGCAATAGATGCTGCAGCTCAAGGGCTAGGTGGAGGAAATGTATATTTTCCTGAAGGAACTTATTTAGTAAAAGAAATTGTTTTTTTTAAAAGTCATACACACTTAGAATTGAATGAGAAAGCTACAATTCTAAATGGTATAAATATTAAGAATCACCCTTCCATTGTTTTTATGACAGGTTTATTTACGGATGATGGTGCGCAAGTAGAATGGGGCCCAACAGAAGATATTAGTTATTCTGGTGGTACGATTGATATGAACGGTGCTTTGAATGAAGAAGGAACTAAAGCAAAAAATCTACCACTTATAAATTCTTCAGGTGCATTTGCTATTGGGAATTCAAATAACGTAACTATAAAAAATGTAACATTCAAGGATAGTTATCAAGGGCATGCTATTCAAATTGCAGGTTCGAAAAATGTATTAGTTGATAATTCTCGTTTTCTTGGGCAAGCCTTACCCAAAACGATGAAGGATGGGCAAATCATAAGTAAGGAGAGCATTCAGATTGAACCATTAACTAGAAAAGGTTTTCCTTATGCCTTGAATGATGATGGGAAAAAATCTGAAAATGTGACTATTCAAAATTCCTATTTTGGCAAAAGTGATAAATCTGGGGAATTAGTAACAGCAATTGGCACACACTATCAAACATTGTCGACACAGAACCCCTCTAATATTAAAATTTTAAATAATCATTTTGATAACATGATGTATGCAGGTGTACGTTTTACAGGATTCACTGATGTATTAATCAAAGGAAATCGCTTTGATAAGAAAGTTAAAGGAGAGAGTGTACATTATCGAGAAAGCGGAGCAGCTTTAGTAAATGCTTATAGCTATAAAAACACTAAAGACCTATTAGATTTAAATAAACAGGTGGTTATCGCCGAAAATATATTTAATATTGCCGATCCTAAAACAAAAGCGATACGAGTTGCAAAAGATAGTGCAGAATATTTAGGAAAAGTATCAGATATTACTGTAACAAAAAATGTAATTAATAATAATTCTAAGGAAACAGAACAACCAAATATTGAATTATTACGAGTTAGTGATAATTTAGTAGTCTCAGAGAATAGTATATTCGGTGGTAAAGAAGGAATTGTTATTGAGGATTCAAAGGGTAAAATAACCGTTTTAAATAACCAATTTTATAATTTATCCGGTAAGTATATATCATTCATCAAATCTAATGCAAATGGGAAAGAACCTGTTATACGTGATAGCGATGGTAATTTCAATATTGTAACGGAGAATGGGCTTTACAAAATTGTAACAAATAATTTAAGTGATAAAAACGAAAAAGAAAAAAACAAAGAGGAAAAACAATCTAATTCAAATAATGTAATTGATAGTAACCAGAAGAACGGAGAGTTTAACTCAAGTAAAGATAATAGACAAATTAATGACAAGATCGACAATAAACAAGATAATAAGACAGAAGAAGTAAACTATAAAATAGTTGGAGATGGCAGAGAAACTGAAAATCATATTAATAAATCTAAAGAAATAGTAGATGTAAAACAAAAATTACCAAGGACTGGTTCGAACAAGATTATGGAACTATTCTTAACAGTGACAGGAATTGGTTTACTTTTGACACTAAAAGGGTTGAAGTATTATGGTAAAGATAAATAAAATTTGTTCGATACAAGGAAGTTCCGTAGAAAATGAGGATATTGTAGGTTCACAAAATCAGTATTTTTGGATTATTGGTGGAGCTACAGATTTATATAATTCTAAAGAGGAGATAGGTTATTCAGTCTCAGAAGTTGTACATATTTTATCAGAAAGTTTGTCGGTTAATTGTAAAGAATCAAAAACTCTTAAACAAATATTTGAAACTGCTTTACTCGAGGTTAAAGATGAAATCGGTTTAAACTCATATGAATTAACAGAGTATAGTAAAATGAAATAATAATAGGACAAATCAATCAGGACAGTCAAATCGATTTCTAACAATGTTTTAGAAGTAGAGGTGTACTATTCTAGTTTCAATATACTATATTATCGCTTACCAATATTTGCTAAACTTTCAGAAAAAAAGTTGGAGTATATGATGCTAGGTGACTGCGTCATGTTAGTAAACGAAATGGAAATAACTGATCATAGAGTAGATAACTTATTTGAAAAAGGGAAAAATGAGATAAAAGATTCAAGTAGTAGATTTAGCAATAGGACATATAAAAGCTTTAGAAAAAGTATCTGAAAAAACAGATGTTTATATCTATAACCTAGGCTCGGGAGAAGGCACTAGTGTATTACAACTTGTAAATACATTTGAAAGTGTTAATAAGATCCCTATTCCTTATAAAATAGTTCCAAGACGTTCAGGAGACGTTGCAACTTATTATGCAAATGCAGACAAAGCATATAAGGAATTAAATTGGAGGACAACAAAATCGATTGAAGACATGTGTAGAGATACATGGAATTGGCAATCAAAAAATCCCAATGGCTATAATTGATGATACTGTCTATATGAGTGCTGTATTTTGGAAAAATTACTTAACCTTTTAATGAAAGATAAATTAAAAAAATATTTGACAGCGCTTGACAAAGGAAACGGTTTCATTGTATAATGTAAACATAGTGACACCGATGTCAAATATAAAAAAGAAGGTCTTTATATGAAAAACTTAACAAAAATTAAGTTCAAAGAAAATGGGGAATTTAATCATTTCCCTGGGAATACAGTTGTAGCAAATCTTTATACTAAACAAGATTTGATGGAAGTTGTTGATATTATTCAATCACGTTATAGAGAATTACCATTTATCGATAAGTTTACTTTAACTCCAAGGAATTCTATTCACATGACTGTAATTGAATTGTTGTGCCATGAAAATCGTGAAACGGAGTTTTGGAGCAGTAATCTTCCTCTAGATACACCTTTACAGGAAATACATGATTACTTTGCTAAACAACTTGAAATTTTTCCATTGTTGGATGAAGAAATTCATATGCGTATAACTGAAATGGGAAAACAAAACATACTAGTTGAACCTGCAGATGAAGCTTCTGCAAAGAGATTAGAAGAAATTCGTACTTATGTCTCAGAAAAAGCAGGTGTTTGTTTCCCTAATCATGATAGATATCAATTCCATATTTCAATTGGGTATCTTCGGATTCCTCTAACCGAAGAGGAGGAAGAAGAGTTCACTAAAGTCAGAGCAGAATTAACTGAAATTTTATTAGAGAAGATTCCAACTATTACTGTAAACCGTATTGACTATACTGTATTTGAAGATATGAGACAATTTGTTCCATATCACGAAAAATTTAAATAAAATAATAAAAAAGGAGAACTTATCATGAAAAAAATGAAAGTTTGGTCTACTGTACTTGCAACGGGAGTTGCTCTTACTACACTTGCTGCTTGCTCTGGAGGTTCAAATTCTACGACTGCTTCTTCATCTGAAGAAAAAGCTGATAAAAGTCAAGAATTAGTTATCTATTCGAACTCAGTCTCAAATGGTCGTGGTGATTGGTTAACTGCTAAAGCAAAAGAAGCTGGTTTTAATATAAAAATGGTTGATATCGCTGGCGCTCAATTAGCAGACCGTGTTATTGCTGAGAAGAATAATGCAGTTGCAGATATGGTATTTGGAATTGGTGCTGTTGACTCAAATAAAATTAGAGATCAAAAATTACTAGTACAGTACAAGCCTAAATGGTTAGATAAAATTGATCAATCTTTATCAGATAAAGATAATTATTATAATCCTGTGATTGTTCAACCCTTGGTATTGATTGGAGCTCCTGATGCAAAAGAAATGCCAAAAGACTGGACAGAGTTAGCTAGTAAATATAAGGGACAATATTCCATTTATGGCTTAACTGGTGGGACTGGACGCGCCATTTACGCAAGTATTCTAGTTCGTTACCTTGATGAAAAAGGTGATTTAGGAGTATCGGAAAAGGGCTGGGAAGTTGCAAAAGAATACTTTGCAAATGCCTATACACTACAAAAAGGTGAAAGCACAGTTGTTAAAGTATTAGATAAAGAAAGCCCAATTCAATACGGTATGATCTGGGGTTCTGGAGCGTTAATTGGACAAAAAGAACAAAATGTTGAATTCAAAGTTATGACTCCTGAGATTGGTGTACCATTTGTAACTGAACAAACTATGGTTTTAAGCACTAGTAAAAAACAAGCGTTAGCTAAAGAATTTATTGATTGGTTTGGTCAATCAGAAATTCAAGTAGAATATAGTAAAAAATTTGGATCTATTCCTGCCAATAAAGATGCCCTAAAAGAGTTACCTGAAGATACGAAAAAATTTGTTGATCAAGTGAAACCACAAAATATTGACTGGGAAGCTGTTGGAAAGCATTTGGATGAATGGGTAGAAAAAGCTGAATTAGAATACGTAAAATAAGAAATAAGAGTTATTTTTTATGTCCAAGTCTCTCTATTATTTCTAAATTTAAGGAAGAAATAAAGAGAGGCTTTTGGTTTTAGTAATAGAGGGAGTTAGTGAGATGATTAAATTTGATAATATTCAAATTAAATATGGTGATTTTGTTGCAATTGATAATCTGAATTTAGATATACATGAAGGGGAATTCTTTACATTTCTTGGGCCTTCAGGATGTGGTAAATCAACTACTTTGAGAGCATTGGTAGGTTTTTTAGATCCATCATCAGGAAGTATTGAAGTTAATGGAACAGATGTCACTCATTTGGAACCTGAAAAGCGTGGAATTGGTATTGTATTTCAATCTTATGCGCTATTTCCAACTATGACTGTTTTTGATAATATTGCATTTGGTTTAAAAGTTAAGAAGGTAGCTCCAGATGTTATTAAAGCTAAAGTATCAGCAGTGGCAGCAAAAATTAAGATCTCTGATCAACAGTTACAGCGTAATGTATCAGAATTATCTGGGGGTCAACAACAAAGGGTAGCATTGGCTCGTGCTCTGGTTCTTGAACCTAAAATTCTTTGTCTAGATGAACCATTGTCAAACCTTGACGCAAAATTACGTGTAGATTTGAGAAAAGAGTTGAAAAGACTTCAAAAAGAGTTAGGTATTACTACTTTATATGTTACTCATGATCAAGAGGAAGCCTTGACTTTATCTGATAGAATTGCAGTCTTTAACAATGGATACATCGAACAGGTCGGTACACCAGTAGAGATTTATCATAATTCTCAAACTGAATTTGTATGTGATTTTATTGGAGATATTAATGTTTTGACCGATGAAACAGTCCACGAAGTATTATTGAAAAATACAAGCGTTTTCTTAGAGGATAAAAAAGGATACATTCGATTAGAGAAAGTTCGATTCAATCGTGAAACTGAACAAGATTTTATTCTAAAAGGGACAATTATTGATGTTGAGTTTTCTGGAGTTACAATTCACTATACAATAAAAGTTTCTGAAAGTCAGATTCTTAATGTAACAAGTATTGATAGTCAGGCTGCTATTAGATCTGTCGGAGAAAGTGTGGAATTATTTATCACACCATCAGACGTTCTGCAATTTTAAGGAGGTGCAGTATGCGTCATAAATTAAATTTAAAAGATTGGCTTATTCGTTTAGGGTTAATCTGGTTCTTAGTAACATTTATTATTTATCCAAACTTTGATCTAGTAGTGAATGTATTTGTAAAAGGAGGAGAATTTTCCCTTGATGCTGTACATCGTGTTCTAAAATCTCAGAGGGCACTTCAGAGTATTATGAACAGTTTTAAGTTAGCATTTTCACTTATTATTACAGTTAATGTCGTAGGTATTCTTTGTGTTCTATTTACAGAGTACTTTGATATTAAAGGTGCTAAAATTTTAAAATTAGGTTATATGACCTCTTTAATTTATGGAGGAGTGGTTTTAGCGACTGGATATAAATTTGTCTATGGTCCTTATGGATTGATTACAAAATTTTTACAAAATGTTATCCCTTCTTTAGACTCTAACTGGTTTATTGGGTATGGTGCAGTCTTATTCATTATGACATTTTCAGGAACTGCTAATCATACATTGTTTTTAACAAATACAATTCGAAGCGTTGACTATCACACTATTGAGGCTGCTCGAAATATGGGAGCAAAACCATTTACTGTTTTCCGAAAAGTAGTGTTACCAACCTTAATTCCAACTCTATTTGCACTTACTATTATGGTTTTTCTTAGTGGTTTATCTGCAGTAGCAGCACCCATGATTGTTGGTGGTAAAGAATTTCAAACTATAAATCCAATGATTATTACATTTGCAGGGATGGGGAATTCTCGTGATTTAGCTGCCTTACTTGCAATTATTTTAGGTATTGCAACTACAATTTTGCTTACTATCATGAATAAGATAGAAAAAGGTGGAAATTATATTTCTATCTCTAAGACTAAAGCGCCTCTTAAAAAACAAAAAATTGCGTCTAAGCCTTGGAATATCATTGCTCACATTGTAGCATATGGATTGTTCACAGTTTTCATGCTTCCACTAATTTTTATAGTATTATACTCATTTACAGATCCAGTTGCAATTCAAACAGGTAACTTAACATTATCAAACTTTACTTTAGAAAATTATCGCTTATTCTTTAGTAATAGTGCGGCATTCTCTCCATTCTTGGTCAGCTTTATTTATTCTATTATTGCTGCGACAACAGCAACAATTCTCGCAGTTGTATTTGCTCGTGTTGTCAGAAAACATAAATCTCGTTTTGATTTCTTATTTGAATATGGTGCTCTACTTCCTTGGTTACTACCAAGTACACTTTTAGCAGTAAGTTTATTATTTACTTTTAATCAGCCACAATTTCTTGTCTTGAATCAGATTTTGGTAGGTAGTTTGGTAATTCTACTTATTGCATATATAGTTGTAAAAATCCCATTTTCTTATAGAATGGTACGTGCTATTTTATTTAGTGTTGATGATGAGATGGAAGATGCAGCAAGAAGTATGGGTGCTTCACCTTTTTATACTATGATGAAGGTTATCATTCCATTTATTTTACCGGTTGTTCTCTCTGTTATTGCTTTAAACTTTAACTCTTTATTAACTGACTTCGACTTATCTGTATTCCTTTACCATCCCCTAGCTCAACCATTAGGTATTACGATTCGATCTGCAGGTGATGAAACAGCAACATCTAATGCACAAGCTCTGGTATTTGTTTATACAATTGTTCTGATGATTATTTCTGGAACGGTATTATACTTCACACAAAGACCGGGGCGTAAAGTAAGGAAATAATCATGACAGCCACTAGTCTTGGGTTATCAAATATTGAAATAGTTGTCAGGATTGTTTTATCAGTAGTCATTGGTAGTATAATTGGTTTAGAGAGAGGGAGCAAATCCCAGCCTGCAGGCATCCGAACTTATAGTATTGTTTGTCTAGCTGCATGTTTGATTATGATGACGAATGAATACGTATCTTATAAATTTGGGACAGGAGATCCTACACGATTAGGAGCTCAAGTTATATCAGGTGTGGGTTTTCTAGGCGCTGGAACGATTCTTATTACAGATAAAAAGAAAATTACAGGTCTGACAACTGCAGCAGGCATTTGGGCTTCGGCAGGAATTGGATTAGCTATTGGAGTAGGTTTTTATGAGGGAGCTCTTTTAGTAGCCATTTCTGTTTGGGGTGTGATATCCATGTTCCAACCACTAAAAAAATATCTGCAAAATCGTTCTAAAATGATTGAATTGTATATAGTAGTTAAATCTACAGAAGCCTATAATCGTGTATTGGTTTATTGTGCAGAAAATGGTATCAGAATGACCGATTCAAGAACAGCGTTTGGAGATGTTAATTCTGACAGAATTGAATACTTTGATGTTCCGGACAAAAAAATAGCGTCATTTATTACTCTGGAATTATCAGGTAGATTTGAACATCTTCGACTGATGGAAGAAATTGCTAATATTGTAGGTGTTATTTATGTCGAAGAAATTAGCTGAAATTTAGTAAACAAAGGGACAGATGTTTTTGTCCTTTTGTTTTTTAGATGTTTTAATCATCTAATTTTTGAGTAGATTTTTGCTCAGAGGTTTTTATGAAAGATTATAAAATCAATTTTGATTTAGGTAAAATAGAATATTTTGATAATAATTGTTTGATACAAGTATACAAATTTATTTCTTTTTATGATATTTATGAAATGGTGTTTGCCTTTCATTTACCTCCTGATGAGTTGATAACAAATGTTATCTTTAAAGAAAAAATTAACTCTATGTTAAAATGTTACATTGACAGGCTATTATATGTTTTTATAAATCCTACACATTTTACTGAAAAAGTTAATCTACAATTTTATGGTAGTTTTTTCTCATATGAATTTATTTGTCGTGAAGTTGGAAACATTCTTAAAAATAAAGGTGTGAAATGCAATTTAAACTTTTTTGAAGGGGAAGAATATTTGTAAAATTAATTTTGTGAATTTGTGGATCTTAAATAATTTACTAAATTCTCTTGTTAAAAAAAATTAAATATTGTATAGTAATATTAGAATGTTCGTAATGGAGGACTGAAATGAAAAATATAAATGGGAAAAAGGTAACTATTTATGATATTGCACGTTTATCAGGTTTTTCTCCAAAAACAGTTTCACGAGTTATTAATGGTGGAGTAAATGTTAAAGAAGAAACTTATCAAGCGATTCAAAAAGTTATAGAGGAATTGTCGTATATTCCAAATGCGTATGCAAAAAATTTAACTAAAAAAGAAGCTATAAATATATTGATTTCTGTAAAAAAAATCGACTCTTTTCCTTTAATTTGGTTTCATACGCTGTTAGATAAAGTGTTACGGACGTGTAAAGAATTTGGTGTTAATGCTATAGTTGAGTACTTTGGAGAGGAGGATACAATTAGTAATTCAATTATATCAAGCACAGGTAGCCTAGTAGATGGTGTTATTGTTTTTTATGAAAGTGTAGATGATATCAGAATTCAGTATTTAAAGAAGAACCATATGCCTTTTCTTGTTTTCGGTGAATCTCAAACGTCTGGAGTAGTCTATGTATCTAATAATAATTTTCAAGCTACTTATGATATGATGAAAGCTGTAACTGAAGAAAAATTTAAAAATATGTGGTTGCTTATGGGAGGAGAATCTCATGTTAATAAGGATCGTGAAAGAGGTGTGCGTTCTTTTCTGAATGATAAAAATTACTTTATGGATTTAAAAGTCATTTATGGCTTATCTACAATTGATTCAGTTTATTCTTATGCAATGCAGCACTTGACTACCCAAAATTATCCGGACATTATTTTTGTTTCAGGAGATGAAAAGGTTCAGGGCTTGATTCGTGCGTGCTATGAGAAAGGAATTCTTATTCCAGATGATATTTCTATTATTGGATTTGATAATATTCCTATTTCTCAGTATTATACTCCAGCTTTGTCTACAATTGCTCCCAATTATGTTAAATTGGCTAAAGAAATGATAGAAGGTGTTTTAGCAATTATTAAAGGGGAAAGTGTCACATCTGTTGAAGTTTCTCCTAAATTTGTTAGGAGACAGAGTTTCTAGTATTGTTTAATTCTTGAAAATCCTAGTGGAAAAGATGGAGTGTTCTAAAATAAGTTCTGTTTAGCCTCCATTCAGTTTCTATTGAGTTGGATCCAATTTCTAAGAAGTGGGACATGTTCATGTTCGATCTAAGGAAGACATGATCATATTCGAATGATATTTTCAAAAAAATCGTAAAAAAGTCTTGACAAAGAAAAAACAAAGTATTAAAATAAGTTCAACAAATCAGAAAAGTAACTATTTTTGATCTTCAGGGAGCCTGTGGTGATTGTGAATAGGTGGTTGGAAGTAGTGAAAGTGGGCTGATTTTGAAAATGAATTTGAAACAATGAAAATTCGGTGCGCACACCTTACAGTGCAGCTTGTTGTTAAACAAGGCAGAGATGTAAAGGGATAGTCCCTTTATAATTGAGGTGGCACCGCGTTACCAACGCCCTCACACGGAAGTATATTCTGTGTGTGGGCTTTTTTCTATCCGTCGTTTGGTTTATCTTTTATTAGGGCCTTAAGTCGCTTTGATGAACTTGAGTTCTATCTACAGATCCTTGCCTCCTACTAAAAGTAAACAAAAAGGCTGGACTAATACGAAAAAAGCTAGTAATACTCAATGAAAATCAAAGAACAAACTAGGAAACTAGCCGCAGGTTGCTCAAAACACTGTTTTGAGGTTGTGGATAGAACTGACGAAGTCAGCTCAAAACACTGTTTTGAGGTTGCAGATAGAACTGACGAAGTCAGTAACCATACCTACGGCAAGGCGACGTTGACGCGGTTTGAAGAGATTTTCGAAGAGTATAAAGGTGTACCGAGATGAACATCTCTTCATCAATGTCTCTGGTCGTGGAGGCAAGGACCTAGCTGCGATTGCAGATTACTAGAAGCTAAAAAATAATAGATGGAAAAATTACAGTCTTTTCTCTCACAGAGAGCTTGTGGTTGCTGAAAACAAGCAGAGAAAACTGTAAAGTTGGGTTCATCTGAAACGAGAGAAGAAAACATCATTCTCAAGGGAGTGCCCTTTATCGCACAGCCTGTTACAGGAGATATCTGAGACAGGAATGAGAGATAGGAGAAATCCTATAATTGAGGTGGCACCGCGAATTTCGTCCTCACGCAAGTTATTTTGCGTGGGGATTTTTCATACAGTCGCTACGAACTAGAATTAGAACTGAAAGGGAAATGACAATGGAACGAATCATTCATGGAGATGTCTTATCACCAATCTTGGCTTATATGCGCCTAAAGGGGCAACACAAGGTTATTTTAGAAAGTATTCCGAGAGACAAGGAAACAGCTCGTTTTTCTATCCTAGCCTATAATCCTGTTTTTGAGATTAAGTTTGAAAATGGAGTTCTCTATCAAAATGGTCAAGTGATTGATCGGGATCCCTTGGATTTCCTTTATGAAGTGATTCATAAGAGTCAGCACCACTCAGAGCTACCTTTTGGTGGTGGAGCCATTGGTTTTGTGGGTTACGATATGATTTCGCTTTATGAAGAAATTGGTCAAATCCCTGAGGATACAATTGGGACGCCAGACATGCATTTCTTTGTCTATGAGAGCTATATGGTCTTTGACCACAAGAAGGAGAAGATACATGTCATAGAGGATGCACTTTATAGTGAGCGCAGTCAAGAGGCCTTGGAAAAATCCTTGAACCAAGTGCTTGAGGAATTACGCATTCCTGCTCCAAATGAATTTGAAGACTTGGATTTATCACCACTTGACTTCAAACCGCATATCGCTCCACATAAGTTTGAGGGAATGGTAGAAACAGCTCGTGACTTGATTCGTAACGGAGATATGTTCCAATGTGTACTCAGCCAGCGTTTCTCAGCAGAAGTTACTGGAAATCCATTTGACTTCTACAGAAATCTCCGCGTGACTAATCCTTCTAATTACCTTTATTTCTATGATTTTGGGGATTATCAAATCATCGGAGCCAGTCCAGAAAGTTTGGTTTCTGTCAAAAATGGCATCGTGACAACCAATCCGATTGCAGGGACGCGACCAAGAGGGGCTACGGATGAAGAAGACAAGGCCTTGGCGACTGACCTCCTCTCTGATGAGAAGGAAACAGCAGAACATCGAATGTTGGTAGACTTGGGGCGTAACGATATTGGCCGCATCTCTGAAACGGCCAGTGTCCAAGTTACTAAGTATATGGAAGTGGAGCTCTTCCGTTATGTTATGCATTTGACCAGCGTGGTCAAGGGGCGTTTGCTTGCAGAACTCACTGCCATGGATGCCTTGAAAGCAACGCTTCCTGCTGGAACCGTTTCTGGAGCACCAAAAATTCGGGCGATGAGACGCATCTATGAACTGGAAACGGAAAAACGGGGCGTATATGCAGGAGCAATCGGCTACTTGTCTGCGACGGGTGATATGGATTTGGCCATTGCCATCCGAACCATGATTCTCAAAAATCAAAGAGCCTATGTGCAGGCTGGGGCAGGGATTGTCTACGACTCTATCGCCCAAAACGAATACCAAGAAACCATTAACAAAGCAAAATCTATGACTAGAATTGGAGAACTAAGACCATGATTTTATTGATTGACAACTATGATTCTTTTACCTATAACTTGGCCCAATACATTGGGAATTTTGCAGAAGTTCAGGTTCTGAGAAATGATGATTCCAAGCTGTATGAAGAAGCTGAAAAAGCAGATGGTCTGGTCTTTTCTCCTGGTCCTGGTTGGCCAGTTGATGCTGGAAAGATGGAAGACATGATTTGTGATTTTGCAGGCAAGAAGCCGATTCTAGGGATTTGTTTGGGTCACCAAGCCATTGCAGAAGTCTTTGGTGGTAAGCTAGGTTTGGCTCCAAAAGTCATGCATGGGAAACAGAGCAATATCAACTTTGAAGCGCCATCTGTTTTGTATCAAGGTATTGAGGATGGACGTGCGGTCATGCGTTATCACAGTATTTTGATTGAGGAAATGCCAGAAGACTTTGAAGTGACAGCTCGTTCGACTGATGACCAAGCCATCATGGGGATTCAACATAAAAACCTACCGATTTATGGCTTCCAGTACCATCCAGAGAGCATTGGAACGCCAGACGGCTTGTCTTCTATTCGGAATTTTATCGAGAAGGTTGTAAAGTGAGGAAACTAGGATGAAAGAGATTATTGAAAAACTAGCAAAATTTGAAAATTTATCAGGTGTGGAAATGACGGATGTCATTGAGCGTATCGTAACTGGGCGTGTAACTGAAGCGCAGATTGCTTCTCTCCTCTTAGCTCTTAAGATGAAGGGGGAAACACCTGAAGAACGCACAGCCATTGCCCAAGTCATGAGAGGACATGCCCAGCATATTCCAACTGAGATTCATGATGCCATGGACAACTGTGGTACAGGTGGGGACAAGTCTTTCAGTTTTAATATTTCCACAACTGCAGCCTTTGTCTTGGCTGGTGGCGGTATTCACATGGCCAAGCATGGTAACCGCTCGATTTCTTCTAAATCTGGCTCCGCAGATGTCCTCGAAGCCTTGGGAATCAATCTTGACCTCAAACCAGCTGAACTAGGTAAGGTCTTTGATAAAACTGGAATCGTCTTTCTCTTCGCTAAAAATATGCACCCAGCTATGAAATACATCATGCCAGCTCGTTTGGAATTGGGAATTCCAACGATTATGAACTTGACTGGTCCACTGATTCATCCAATGGCTTTAGAAACACAGCTTCTTGGAATTAGTCGTCCAGAACTCCTAGAAAGTACAGCTCAGGTTTTGAAAAATATGGGTCGCAAACGTGCCATCGTGGTTGCTGGACCAGAAGGGTTGGATGAAGCTGGCTTGAACGGAACAACCAAGATTGCACTTCTTGAAAATGGCGAAATCAGCTTGTCAAGCTTTACTCCAGAGGATTTGGGAATGGAAGGCTATGCTATGGAAGATATTCGTGGTGGGAATGCTCAGGAAAATGCAGAAATTTTGCTTAGCGTTCTGAAAAACGAAGCAAGTCCATTCTTGGAAACGACAGTCTTGAATGCTGGTCTTGGTTTCTATGCTAATGGTAAGATTGATAGCATCAAGGAAGGAGTTGCCTTGGCCCGTCAAGTGATTGCTAGAGGCAAGGCCCTTGAAAAACTCAGACTGTTACAGGAGTACCAAAAATGAGTCAGGAATTTTTAGCACGAATCTTAGAGCAGAAGGCGCGTGAGGTGGAGCAGATGAAGCTGGAGCAAATCCAGCCTCTGCGCCAGACCTATCGCTTGGCAGAATTTTTGAAGAATCATCAGGACCGCTTGCAGGTAATCGCTGAGGTCAAGAAAGCTAGCCCTAGTTTGGGAGATATCAATCTCGATGTGGATATTGTGCAACAGGCCCAGACTTATGAAGAAAACGGAGCAGTGATGATTTCGGTGTTGACAGATGAAGTTTTCTTTAAAGGACATTTGGATTATCTACGGGAGATTTCCAGTCAGGTAGAGATTCCGACGCTCAACAAGGACTTTATCATCGATGAAAAGCAAATCATCCGCGCTCGCAATGCAGGTGCGACAGTCATCTTGCTCATTGTGGCAGCCTTGGCAGAAGAACGTCTTAAGGAACTTTACGACTACGCGACAGTGCTTGGTCTGGAAGTCTTGGTGGAAACTCACAATCTAGCTGAACTAGAAGTGGCTCACAGACTTGGTGCCCAGATTATCGGGGTCAATAACCGCAACTTGACCACCTTTGAGGTCGACTTGCAGACCAGTGTAGACTTGGCTAAACATTTCAAAGATGATTGCTTGTACATTTCTGAATCTGCTATTTTCACAGGGCAGGATGCGGAACGACTAGCCCCATACTTTAACGGAATTTTGGTAGGGACGGCTCTTATGCAGGCAGAAAATGTGGTCCAGAGAATCAAGGAGTTGCAGATTGACAAAGGTTAAAATTTGTGGACTATCGACCGAAGAAGCGGTGGAAACAGCCGTTTCAGCAGGAGCCGACTACATCGGTTTTGTCTTTGCACCTAGTAAAAGACAGGTGACTTTAGAAGAGGCAGCTGAGTTGGCAAAGCTTATTCCTTCAGATGTGAAAAAGGTTGGAGTATTTGTTTCACCAAGTCGGGTAGAACTGCTGGAAGCGATTGACAAAGTTGGCTTGGACTTGGTTCAAGTTCACGGTCAGGTGGCAGATGATTTATTTGAGAATTTGCCTTGTGCCAGTATTCAGGCTGTGCAGGTAGATGGAAATGGGCATGTCCCCAATTCTCAGGCAGATTATCTACTCTTTGATGCCCCTGTGGCAGGAAGTGGCCAGCCCTTTGATTGGGGTCAACTGGATACGACTGGACTAGCACAGCCCTTCTTTATCGCAGGTGGCCTTAATGAAGATAATGTAGTAAAAGCAATTCAACATTTTACTCCCTATGCAGTAGATGTATCGAGCGGAGTGGAGACAGATGGACAAAAAGATCATGAAAAGATTAGAAGATTTATAGAGAGGGTAAAGCATGGCATATCAGGAACCAAATAAAGATGGATTTTACGGAAAATTCGGCGGACGTTTTGTCCCAGAAACATTGATGACAGCAGTTTTGGAGTTGGAGAAGGCCTATCGTGAAAGTCAGGCAGACCCAAGTTTCCAAGAGGAATTAAACCAACTCTTGCGCCAGTATGTGGGGCGGGAAACTCCTCTTTACTACGCAAAAAACTTGACCCAGCATATTGGCGGAGCCAAGATTTATCTCAAACGGGAAGACCTTAACCATACAGGAGCCCACAAGATTAACAATGCCTTAGGACAAGTTTGGCTTGCCAAACGCATGGGTAAAAAGAAAATTATCGCAGAAACCGGTGCTGGTCAGCACGGTGTGGCAACTGCAACTGCTGCGGCCCTCTTTAACATGGAATGTACCATCTACATGGGTGAGGAAGATGTCAAACGCCAAGCCCTCAATGTCTTCCGCATGGAGCTTTTGGGAGCCAAGGTCGAGGCTGTAACAGATGGTTCGCGCGTGCTCAAGGATGCGGTCAATGCAGCCCTTCGTTCATGGGTGGCTAATATCGACGATACCCACTATATCCTTGGTTCTGCCTTGGGGCCTCATCCATTTCCAGAAATCGTTCGTGACTTCCAAAGTGTCATCGGTCGCGAAGCTAAACAACAGTATCGCGATATGACAGGTCAAAATCTGCCCGATGCTCTAGTAGCCTGTGTTGGTGGTGGATCTAATGCTATTGGGCTCTTCCATCCCTTTGTAGAAGATGAGTCAGTAGCTATGTATGGAACTGAAGCAGCAGGGCTTGGTGTGGATACAGAGCACCACGCTGCTACCTTGACCAAGGGTCGTCCGGGTGTTCTTCACGGTTCTCTCATGGATGTGCTCCAAGATGCCCATGGTCAAATTCTTGAAGCCTTCTCTATCTCAGCAGGTTTGGACTATCCTGGTATTGGTCCAGAACATTCTCACTACCACGATATCAAACGTGCCAGCTATGTCCCTGTGACAGACGAAGAAGCCTTGGAAGGATTCCAACTCTTGTCTCGTGTGGAAGGGATTATCCCAGCCTTGGAATCTAGCCATGCTATCGCTTTTGCGGTGAAATTGGCCAAAGAACTTGGACCAGAAAAGTCTATGATTGTCTGCCTATCAGGTCGTGGGGACAAGGATGTGGTTCAAGTCAAGGACCGCTTGGAAGCAGATGCAGCAAAGAAGGGAGAAGCTCATGCCTAAGACACTAACAAAAAAATTAAATGCTATTAAAGCAGCTGGAAAAGGAATTTTTGTTCCCTATATCATGGCTGGTGACCACGAAAAAGGTTTGGATGGTCTTGCTGAAACAATTCACTTTTTAGAAGATTTGGGTGTCTCTGCAATTGAAGTGGGTATTCCCTTTTCAGACCCTGTTGCAGATGGACCTGTTATCGAAGAAGCTGGCTTGCGCAGTTTAGCCCACGGGACCTCTACCCAGGCTTTAGTTGAAACCTTGAAAACCATTGAAACAGAGATTCCACTGGTCATCATGACCTACTTCAACCCCCTCTTTCAGTACGGTGTGGAGAACTTTGTCAAAGATCTGGCTGATACAGCTGTGAAGGGCTTGATTATCCCAGACCTGCCTCATGAACATGCCAACTTTGTAGAACCATTTTTGGCAGATACAGATATCGCCTTGATTCCTTTAGTAAGCTTGACCACAGGAATTGAGCGCCAGAAAGAGTTGATTGAAGGGGCGGAGGGATTCGTCTATGCCGTTGCCATCAATGGGGTAACAGGGAAATCAGGCAATTACCGTGCAGATTTGGACAAGCACTTGGCGCAACTTCATCAAGTGGCCGACATCCCAGTCTTGACAGGTTTTGGTGTATCTAGTCAAGTCGATCTGGAACGCTTCAATGCGGTGTCAGATGGTGTTATCGTCGGTTCGAAAATAGTAAAAGCTCTCCACCAAGGAGAGCCGATTCAGGACTTTATCAAACAAGCAGTAGCTTACCAAAAATAATCAAACAAGTAGCAAGTAAGAGGAAAGGCACGAAAGGAAGTCTTTCCTTTTTCTTTTGCAGGAGAAAGGCTAGTTTTATAGTGAATTGAATCTGGAATATTACACTACGGTTCCTAAAATATTTTCAGAAAGCGATTTGAATTTCCCAATAAATTTGTTCAGTTTTTAATTGATTTTACTATAGAAGATATAATTTTCTAAATTACTCTGACACAGAACTTTAAGAAAAAGCTAATTATTGTAGTAATTTCTTTAAGAAAATGATATAATTCATTAAAAAGTATTTGGAGGAGGAAGAATTATGTTGAATCAGGATCTCTTTGATTCGCTTGAGGCACAAAAAATTGTAGATACTTTGATGAAAGGGCAAAAAGATTATGTAGATGAACGTCTAGAAAAAAGAGAGACAATGATAGTGTCGAATGGTTATGCATGGACGCGACCTAATCATATTGATACTGCATTTGCATCAGCAGATTTGTTTGAGTATAAATTACAATTAGCAGGACAGACTTGGGGATATTTAGAATTTGAAACAAACACAGAAAAATATGGGAAAGTATTGTTAATTATAAAAGGTAAGAAGCGACTTACGAACCAATTTCCTTTGGTACAAAAAAATAAGAGTGGCTACTTATTTGAATATGCTCAAATGAATACACTTTATCTTAATCAACATGCTTCCTACAAAAATGATGAAGATAGTCATTCCTTTCCAATTCAGATGGAGTTAGTTTCTGATGAAATGATTCAAGAAATTGAACAAGCTACTAAAAATTCGAATATCGAAAAATTTATGATTTTAACTTATGAGGCGGACTCAGAAAACAATATTATATCTGTAGATGTTGTTATGCCTGATGCACGAACTGGTCAGTTACACTTGATTCAAGATTTGTCTGAGTATATTCAATCAAGTTCGTACCATTTCGAAGAAGCTAAATATCAAGATATTCCTAATTTTTCAGAATTATCGGAAACAGAAGATTTTGAAATTATTCCAAGAATAGAAAAACAAGAAGGTCAAAAGTAGTAAGGAGTATGTAAATGTTTAATGGTCGGGTATTGAAAGAATTACGGCTGTTAAATGGTTTAAGTAGAGCAGAATTAGCTCAGAGAATTAATTTAACGGAACAAGCCATTTGGCAGTTTGAGTCCAACGAAACGAAACCTAAATTATCAACCAAAATGCATTTGGCCAACCAATTTCATGTTGATTTAACTTATTTTGAACAGGAAGAAGAGAGCATTCGATTTGATTCTTCTGTAATTGCCTTTAGAAATGCAGACCTAGCAACACGGAAAACAATAGATATTCAAACTATGTATTTACATAAGGTAGATAGTCTGATTGATTATTTTGAAAGTTTTGTAATTATACCTAATATTACAATTCATGACTTAAGTAATGTAGTGAGTGAATCTTATCATAAGGGAGAATCCATTGAGGAATTGGCTCTTTATGCCAGGGAAAAATTAGGTATTTCAAAAGATAATCATGATTTGCTTTATAAATTAGAACGTTCAGGCATCTATATCGTGGAACGATTAATTAATGGCCAAGCTGATGCTTATAGCGCATGGTCAAAATTGGGAAGACCTTATATTGTGTTGGGAACGAATAAATCATCTGTACGTCGAAATTTTGACTTAGCTCATGAGCTAGGACATATTCTTTTACATAAATATAAAGATATGAATGAAGATGGCGATCGTTTGGAGCAAGAAGCAAATTATTTTGCATCATGTTTTTTATTGCCAAAAGAAGAGTTTTTAGTCAAATTTGAAGAGAGGGTTGGCAAGCGTGTCAGCAATCCTGATAGTTATATTTTATTGAAGTCGGATTTGAATGTTTCGATACAGGCTTTAGAGTATCGAGCTTTTAAGTTAGGATTATTGACTCTAAAGCAACATTCTTACTTTTATCGTCAAATTGCGCAAAAAGGTTACAAAATGATTGAACCTTTGGATGATCAAATTTTTGTTAAAAAACCAAGCAAAGTAAAGAGTATTCTGGACGTCGTTTTGAGTAATCATCTAGTCAGTCTAGCGACTATAATGTCTAAACAAAGTATTCGTTTACAGTTTATAAGCGAAATATTTTCAGTCGAAATGAAATTTTTTGATCAGTATCAAGAAGATAGAAGAACAGATCGATTTGATAACATCATCCCTTTGTACAAAAGAAATAATTTATAATTTAACTGTGAAATAATTTCATGAAGGACATATGGCAGAAATTGGAATTTATCAAACAAGCAGTAGCTTACCAAAAATAATCAAACAAGTAGCAAGTAAGAGGAAAGGCACGAAAGGAAGTCTTTCCTTTTTCTTTTGCAGGAGAAAGGCCAGGATACCCGTCGCAGAAGCGAACTGAATCAAGATCAGTAACTCCGTTACGCTAAAGACGAGAGCACAAGAAGCTAAAAAGAGGAAATCCCCTGCACCCATGCGGATATCAATAAAATGAGCCAAAATTCCAAGTATGAGGAAGGAGACCATGACCAGATTCCAGCCAGAGGAAGCTATTAGGATTAGGTGGAAAGTCATCCAGACCAGTAAGGGATATTCCTGATGGTGAAAGTCGTAGATACCCAAGGTCAAACCAGCGGTGATTAGGACGACTTGCCCCAAGGAAAGCAATTCCCAAGAGTAAAGCAGAAAGAGGAGTCCTAAGCCTAGTTCAAAGAGGGCATACCAGACAGGATAGCGAACTTTGCAGTAGCGACAGCGAAAGCGATTGAAGACCTGTGAGAGAATCGGAATCAAATCTAAGGGACGCAAGGGAGTCTGACAGGAATCGCAGTGACTGGCTGAACTGATAATGGATTGCTCTGGAAAACGGTCAATGACCAAACCAAGAAAGGAAGCTAGAATGCTCCCGACGAGAAAAAAATAAAAATCAATCATACTTATCTATTCGTAAAAAATGGGAGAAATAGTATAATGGAGAAACATAGATAAGATGGTGAGGAAAAGATGACAATTCGTTTTGAAGAAAAGGTGAGCACAGAAAACGCTCAATTTGTATGCCAGTGGTCCAACTCCCTAGGCAAATCCTTTCAAGAACAATGGATGGGACCAAGGATTCCTTTTCTACTGACCCTTCAAGCCTTGGAAGGAGTCTTTTCAATCTTTGATGAACAAGAGTTTGTGGGACTTATCCAGAAAATCAGGCTAGAAGACAGCAATCTTCATATCGGGAGATTTTTTATCAACCCCCAGAAACAGGAGCAAGGCTTAGGTAGCCAGGCTTTAAGGAAATTTGTTAGTTTGGCCTTTGAAAATGAAGATATAGATAGTATTTCTCTAAATGTCTTCGAGGCAAATCAAAGAGCTCAGAATCTTTACCAAAAAGAAGGATTTGAAATCGTTCAAATGGTTGAAGCACCTGTACGAAAATATAGTAGATTGAAACTAGAATAGTACACCTCTACTTCTAAAACATTGTTAGAAATCGATTTGACTGTCCCGATCGATTCGTCCTGTTATTATTTCATTTTACTATACATTATGAAAAAGGGGAGATAGGAGTATAATTCCAAATATAAAGAAAGCGAACAAAACAGAATTCTGATTTTCAGAAAACAGGTTTATTCGCTTTTTATGATATACTCCCTCTTTTTAGCCTATTTATTAAATGTAATAGAAAATTAAGAATGTAGAATTGTATGATACAAACAAAGTGCAATAGCTGAGTGTGCGGCTGTAAAATCATTGTAAGGTTCAATAATGACTTCAGGTAGGCGATTATAGAGCAGTTTGGGTTTGTAGTTCATTTCACTATATAGTTTTTGGATGATGTGTTGATTTGTTAGTAAAGGACTATGTAGGTAGATTTTTTGAGAGTCAATCATCATACTGATATTTAAAATGGTTTGACTAAGATAGAGTAAGGCTTGATGGATAAGTGTGATTATTCCAGTGTCACCTAATTGATAAGCGGTTAAAATAACTTGGATATCAATATCATCGGCATTTTTGACTAAACTAGGAAGTAGAGAATAGGGAGATTGATGATATAGAATTTTTGATTTTTTGATTAACCAAGATTCTCCAGCAAAAGTTTGTAAGCATCCCTTGCGCCCGCAGCTACATTCTTCTCCCTCAGATGAAACAACTGTATGCCCTATTTCTCCAATCATTAGATTTCCTTTCCCATAAATGTTTCCGTCGTAGATATAAGAACAGTGCATACCTCTAGCAAAATGAAAATAAGCAAAATTAGGGTCATTCTGTTGGCGACTAAATAGGCGTTTACCTATAGCCATACAGTTAACATTGTTAGAGAAAAACAAAGGCTTATCAAAGTGGGATTGAATCATTTCTAAGTCGATATGTTGCCATAAAGGATTGTTTGTTGTTATTTTATAATCATCTAAATAGCGACCAGGTAGCGCGATTCCAATTGCTTCTATTTCATAATCAGAGCAGTTATTTAAGAATTGCTTTAGTGTCTGGTTAATGAGTTGATTTCCCTTTTCTTGGATTAACTGTTTAGTAACAATTTCTTTCTCTTCCTTTAAGATATTTCCTAGATTATCTCCTAAAGCAAAAGTGAAATGTTTTTCAGATAGTTCACAACCAATGTAGTAAAATCGTTTAGCTTGAATGTCTAGCAGGATTTTTTTTCTCCCTACGCTTGTATCGTGTTCGTCTTCACCAAGTTCTAAGAGAATATTTTCTTTAATCAGATCATTTGTGATACTGCTAGTTGTTGCAGGTGTTATTCCTGTTTTAGTAGCGATTTCAATTCGTGAAATGGGACCTAATGTGTAAACTGTTTCCAGTATTTTAGCTCTTAGTTGTAATTGTTTCTTAGATAAGGTCATATTAGTTTTCTTCCTAGTTGTCAGATTCTTAAAATCCTATGATTTTTTGCTATGGATAAATGTAGATGTTAATCTTTTTAAGCTTTTCATTACTTACTGGTCTCTTTTTATTATATATTGATAATAAAAAATAATCAAATGTTTACACAAATCCTTGACAAGGCTTTCTTATAGTTGTAAAATATAAATAACAAAAGATAATCAAATAACAACTTGACGTCAAAAAATAAAGATAATTGATAACTTTTGATAATAAAATATATTTAAGAGGAAAAGGTTATGGAAAAATTATTACAAGAAAAGTTACTTCCAGTAGCGGCTAGATTGGGTAATAATAAAGCGTTGGTTTCTATTCGAGACGGTATTACTCTAACTATACCTTTATTGTTGATAGGTTCATTACTAATGGTTATTGCAAGTTTTCCTATTCCAGGATGGGAAAAATATCTGGGTGATATTGGTGTTGCTGACTATTTATGGAAGGGTGTTGATAGTAGTTTTGGATTACTTGGTCTTGTAGCTAGTTTTGGTATCGCTTACTTTATGGCTAGACAATACAAAGTTGATGGTATTCCTGCTGGTATTGTGTCATTATCATCTTTTATTACAGTTACGCCTTTCATTAGAGGAGAGGCTGGAGCAGGAATGCCTACCGCTTTCATGGCATCAAAAGGTTTATTTGTTGCTATGATTTTAGGATTGATTAATGGCTATATCTACCAATGGTTTATAAATCATAATATACAGATAAAAATGCCGGATGGTGTTCCACCAGCAGTATCTAAAAGCTTTAGTGCCATTATTCCTGGTGCAGTGACTATTGTTGGTTGGTTGATTGTTTATGCAATTTTAGATAAATTAAGTTTACCTAATCTTCATGAAATTGCTCAAGTAGCTTTGGGAGGTCCACTTGGACTTTTAGGAAATAATGTTATTGGTCTTCTTATCTTAATTTTCCTTAATAGTAGTTTTTGGTTTGTAGGATTACACGGAGGAAATGTTGTTAATGCAGTTATGAAACCGTTATGGTTAGCTAATCTAGATGCAAATAAAGTAGCTTATCAAACTGGAGAAACTCTTCCAAATATTTTTACTAGCGTATTTATGGATAATTTTGTATTCATAGGTGGCGGTGGTGCAACCATAGGTTTAGTTCTTGCGTTAGGATATTTAGCACATAAGAAGAAAGCTAGTAAACAACTAAAAACTTTGGCACCTATAACTGTTATACCTGGATTATTTAATATAAATGAACCAGCAATGTTTGGCGTTCCTATTGTTTTGAACATTTTGTTACTAGTTCCATTTATCTTAGCTCCAATGTTTAACTTACTAGTAGCGTGGGGAGCAATGGCATCAGGTTTGGTTCCGCTAACTTATACAGATCCAGGTTGGACTATGCCACCTGTTATAAGTGGTTTACTTGCTACAGGAAGTATTTCTGGTTCATTATTACAAATTGTATTGATTGTTTTGGATGTCTTACTTTATTTACCATTTGTAATAGCTATTGAAAAACGGTTTAAGTTATTGGAGGATTGAGAATGAAACGTTTAATTAGTGCAAATCCATCTGAGATATTACAGATGAATGCTGAAGAATTAAAACAAAGTATTTTAGCAAGTGAAGGTAGAGTTGTTCTATCTGAAAATGTAGTTACTCGTGAGACATTTGTTGGGGATATAACTAATTCTGAAATTGCTAGAGCTTTTGGAGCTGATATGATTTTATTGAATTGTGTTGATGTTTTTGAGCCTAAAATTTATGCTTTGGATAGTTCAGGTGATGATGTTATTCATCGCTTACACCAGCTTGTTGCTTGTCCAATTGGTGTAAATTTGGAACCGATTGACCCATCTGCAAAGATGCTAGAGGAAACACAGGAAATTGTTGCAGGTCGTGTTGCTAGTGTTGAAACATTGAATCGAATAGAGGAGTTAGGTTTTGACTTTGTCTGTTTGACTGGAAATCCTGGAACAGGAGTTAGCAATCGAGAAATCATTAAGGCTGTTCAAACTGCTAAGGAAAACTTTTCTGGTTTGATTATTGCAGGTAAGATGCACGGGGCAGGAGTGAATGAGCCTGTGGCAGAGCTTTCTGTCGCAGAGCAATTGTTGGAAGCAGGTGCGGATGTGATACTTGTTCCAGCAGTTGGAACCGTTCCAGCCTTTCATGACCAAGAGTTGCGTGAAGTCGTTGATCTCGTTCATAGTAAGGGTGGGCTAGTACTGAGTGCTATTGGTACTAGCCAAGAAACATCTGATACAGATACTATCAAGGAAATTGCACTTAGAAATAAAATTTGTGGAGTTGATATTCAACATATAGGTGACGCAGGATATGGGGGACTGGCAACAGTCGATAATATTTATGCATTGAGCAAGGCAATTAGAGGAGTGAGACATACAGTATCTCGCTTGGCTAGGTCAGTAAATAGGTGATAAAGGAGTAAGCTATGGCTAAAGTAACAATTATGTTAGCATGTGCAGCAGGTATGAGTACAAGTCTGCTAGTGACAAAGATGCAAAAGGCAGCAGAAGATAAGGGGTTGGATGCAGAAATTTTTGCAGTTCCAGCTCCTGAAGCAGAAGAAATTGTAGCAACAAAAGAAGTAAATGTGTTGCTTTTAGGTCCTCAAGTTCGCTATTTACTAGGGGACTTTCAAGAAAAACTAAAAGATAGACAGATTCCTGTGGCGGTTATTCCGATGACAGATTACGGAATGATGAATGGTTCTAAAGTTTTAGATTTAGCTGAAAGTTTATTAGACTAAGATTGAGGAGAATGCTATGAATGAAAGTAATTTAGAATCTGTAATGGGGCTAATTATGTATGGTGGGGAAGCCAAAAGTAATGCTATGGAGGCTATTCAGGCAGCAAAAAAAGGGGATTTCTCTAAAGCCAATCGAAGATTAGCTGATGCGAATGCTGCCTTATTACAGGCGCATAAGGCTCAAACAGAAATGTTGACAAGAGAGGCACAGGGGGAAGAAACATCAATTAGCCTCTTGATGGTACACGCGCAAGATCATTTAATGACGAGTCTGACCTTTGTTGACTTGGCGAAAGAAGTGGTAGAAGTATACGAACGATTTGAAAAAAATTAGGAGTTTAGTATGAATACAATGTTGGATAAAATGCAAGAAAAACTTTCTCCAATTGCAATGAAAGTTGGGAATCAGAAGTTTTTAGTTGCTTTACGTGATTCATTTGTGGGGACTATGCCTGTTATTATGACAGGTTCCATTGCTTTGTTATTAAATGCTTTTCTAGTGGATTTACCACAACAATTTCACCTAGAAAGTATTACGAAAACCTTTCAGTGGCTTGTTGACATCAATAATTTGGTATTCAAGGGAAGTATACCAATTGTTTCCTTGTTGTTCATCTATTGCTTGGGAGTGAATATCGCTAAGATTTACAAGGTTGATACAGTTTCTGCTGGTTTGGTATCACTTGCTTCGTTTGTCATTTCGATTGGAAGTACAGTTACAAAGAGTTTCCCTTTGGCAAATGTAGGAGATGTGAAATTAGATCAGATCTTACAAGGAATTGATAATCTAGCATTTGATGGTAAAAATCTGATGGTAACTATTGGGAATGTGATTCCAGGAAACCATATTAATGCCAGAGGCTACTTTACAGCCATGATGATTGGATTTTTAGCCTCTATTATTTTCTGTAAAGTAATGAAAAAGAACTGGGTAATCAAGTTACCAGATTCAGTTCCCCCTGCGATTGCTAAGCCGTTCACTTCTATCATTCCAGGATTTATGGCGATGTATATAGTAGCCATCTTGACTTATGTTTTCCATTTACTTAGCAATGACTTATTGATTGATTGGGTTTACAAGGTGTTACAAACGCCATTACTAGGTTTGTCTCAAAGTTTCTTTGCAGTTATTCTGATGATCTTTTTGAATAAGTTATTCTGGTTTTTTGGTCTCCATGGAGGAAATGTATTGGCTCCCATCATGGAAGGGCTATTTGGAGTTGCTATGTTAGCGAATCTGGATGCTTTCCAAAAAGCTGAACCGATTCCTTATATATGGACAAGTGGGTCTTTTGGGGCGTTTGTCTGGTTTGGAGGATTAGGATTAGTACTTGCTATTTTAATTTTTTCAAGAAACAGTCATTATCGAAAAGTTGCTAAACTTGGTCTAGCACCAGTTCTGTTTAATATTGGTGAGCCGGTAAATTATGGTTTACCAGTTGTCTTGAATCCTTTGCTATTTATACCATTTGTACTTAGCCCGGTTTTCATGGCAACGGTAGCTTACTGGGCAACAAGCTGGGGTCTTGTTTCACCTGTTACACAAAATGTTACTTGGGTAATGCCTCCAATTTTATATGGTTTCTTCTCTACAGCATTTGATTGGCGTGCCATCATCTTATCAGTTGTTTGTTTGATTATTAGTGTCTTGACTTATTTCCCATTTGTGAAAATGGCAGATAAAACTGAATTGAGTTAATGGTCTTACTTGCGTTTTTTGTGATAAAATAGAAATAGATTACGTGTAAGATGAGTTAGGTGTAGGATTTCTTATCTCCACTAAAATTGTTATTAGACAAAGGTTTATAGTTTATTGAAGTTGGAATAGTACACTGTAACTTCTAAAACAGTACTAGAAAATGATTTGAATTTCCTAATCGATTTAGTCATATTTTAGTTCATTTTTCTATAAAACATAACAAGAATGTTATTGTTTTATATAGAGAGATTGATATAGAAAGGGGTGCAGTAAAGGTAGATATCTTCTTGTGCCTCTTTTGCCATATTAGAAAGGAGATTTTATGGTTCAGACAAAACAGCCAAATATTATTTTGATTGTTGTAGATCAAATGAGAGCAGACGCCTTATCCTTGAATAGTAAGGATAAGCTAGTTAGCACTCCAACATTAGATATGATGGCTAGTGTAGGTTATAATTTTGAAAATGCCTATTCTCCAGTTCCTTCTTGCGTTCCTGCTAGGGCAGCTTTATTGACTGGCTTAGACCAAGATAAAAGTGGACGAGTTGGTTATCAAGATGAGGTGCCTTGGAATTTTACTAATACTCTTCCAAAAGTCTTTAAAGATATGGGTTATCAAACAGAGTGTATTGGTAAGATGCATGTTTTTCCTTCCAGACAGAGACTTGGGTTTGATCATGTCTTACTTCACGATGGGTATCTACATGTTGATAGAAAGTATGATAAGGCTTATGGAAGTCAATTTGATTATGCTAGTGACTATCTAGCCTTTTTAAAGGGTAAAGTTGGTTATGATGTTGATTTGATTGATGACGGAATGGATTGTAATTCTTGGGAAGCTAGACCTTGGGATAAAGATGAGAAGTTACATCCAACAAACTGGGTTGTGAGTGAGTCCATTTCATTTTTACAAAGAAGAGATCCAACGGTTCCTTTTTTTCTCAAAATGTCTTTTGAAAAACCACATGCTCCATTAAATCCCCCAAAATACTATTTTGATATGTATATGGAACGCTTGCCTCAATTTCTCGATTTGCATATCGGGAATTGGGAAGTATTAGAAAGGCAAATTCCGTCTATTTATGCTTTAAGAGGGAAATTAAAGGAAGATGATCAAAGAAGAATGGTTGCTGCTTATTTTGGATTGATTACTCATATAGACCATCAAATTAGTCGCTTTTTGACTGCTCTAAAAGAATTTCGTCATGATAAAGATACGATTATCTGGTTTGTTTCGGATCATGGAGATCAGCTTGGTGAACATTATCTGTTTAGAAAGGGATATCCTTATCAGGGAAGTATCCACATTCCTTCGTTTATTTACGATCCGGCTGGATTGATAGCTGGTAATAGGGGAACAATCAAGCAATTAGTGAAAATTCAAGATATTTTTCCTTCACTCGTGGATTTGGCAGGAGGAACTACTACAGATGAACTAGATGGACGGAGTGTTAAGAATTTATTATTTGGACAGTACGAGGGGTGGCGAACAGAATTTCATGGTGAACATGCTTTAGGAAAAGATTCTAGTCAATATATCTTGACAGACCAGTGGAAATTTATCTGGTTTCCTGTTTTAAATCATTATCAGTTATTTGATATGAAAAAAGATCCGCATGAAATGAATGATTTGTATCCAAGCGAAAAATACCAACCTATTGTTCGTCAGATGAAGAAAAAATTAGTAGACTTTCTTAGATATAGAGAAGAAGGTTTTGTTGTGGATGAAGAGTTAGTTCCTGTTGAACTTTCTAAAATAACGCCAACTCTAACGAAAACGGGGGATAGTCAATCATGAAAATGAAAAAAATCAAGGGTGGGACATTTATGATGGGAACAAATTCTGAAGAGGGCTTTTTAGATGATTTTGAAGGTCCTCAAGTCGCTGTTAGTGTAAAGGATTTTTCCATTGCGGATACTCCAGTTACGAATCAAGAATTTGCTCAATTTGTGAAAGAAACAGGCTATAAAACACTAGCTGAGCGACAAGAGTGGTCTTTTGTTTTTATATTGTTCGTTCCAGAGGCAGAAAGGGAGGGATATCCTCATCCTGCTGGGGCTCCGTGGTGGTTACAAGTTCCGAACGCTTGCTGGAAACATCCCTACGGTGAGAATAGTAATCTAGTGGGTTTAGAAGACCATCCAGTAGTTCATGTTGCTTTAGAAGATGCATTGGCTTTCTGTAATTGGAGCGGAATGTCTTTACCGACTGAAGCACAGTGGGAATATGCTGCTAGAGGAGGAAGACAATCTGAATATCCTTGGGGAGATACTCTTTTAGAAGGTGGATACTATCATGCCAATACTTGGCAAGGAAGATTTCCTTATGAAAATACTGCCTTAGATGGATTTATAGGAACGGCTCCTGTCTATGAATTTTTACCTAATGATTTTGGTCTATATCAAATGATTGGGAATGTTTGGGAATGGTGTCGCAATCCGAGATATACCTTATTAGCTAGTTTTAATGAAGATGACTATGAGTTGCCAAAATATGGGATACAAGATGAGGAGTATGCTATCAGAGGAGGTTCCTTTTTATGTCATTGTTCTTATTGTAATCGATACCGAGTAGCTGCTAGAAATGGATGTATCTCTACTTCCACTAGTAGCCATCTAGGTTTTAGATGTTTGAAAGAATAGGATGGACTTAAAAAGTGGTTGAGATTATTTATTTTCTAATCATTATAATAGCTAGTGGATTGGGTTCTATATCAGGCATGGGTGGTGGAATTATAATTAAGCCACTTATGGATAGTTTTGGATACCATTCGGTCAGTGATATTGCTTTTTATTCTAGTTTCTCTGTTTTTATAATGGCGATTATTTCAACAATCAAAAGATTTTCACAAAGTAAAGAGATAAAATGGAGATTGATTTTTACGGTATCCTTTTCTTCTGTTTTAGGAGGATTTCTAGGTCATCTTATTTTTCAAGTTTTGTTATCTCAATTATCAGTACGGCTAGTATCCATTGTTCAAATGATTTTACTATTTGTGATGCTACTTGTATCATTTGTTTTAACAGATTTTAAAAAAACTTATCAATTTGATAAGATAGGATTCTATATGATTTGTGGTCTTCTATTGGGCTTGATTTCTAGTTTTTTAGGGATTGGTGGTGGTCCGCTCAATGTATCTTTATTGATGGTGTTTTTTTCTATTTCGATAAAAGAAGCAACGATGTATTCTCTTGCAATTATTTTCTTTTCCCAGCTGTCTCATTTGACTACAATTGTTGTGGTTACAGGTTTAAATCAGTATCATTTAGCACCTGTTCCAGTTATTTTTCTTGCTTCTATATGCGGAGGGGTATTGGGGACGGTTGTATCAAAAGTCTTACCTGAAAATTGGGTAAGATACTGTTTTAAAGGGATGTTATTCTTTGTCATGGGAATGACTTTATATAATTTATTTCATATTTTGTAAGGTCAGTGTGAAAATATTTAAATAGACTTCCTGTAAAAACTGGATTTAACGCCCTCCATTTGTCAAATTAAGCTAGACAGTCTTACCAACTCAGAAAATACCTGATGAGGTATTTGGTATCCAAAGGATTTAGGTGGGATGTGATTTCTTGAGGCTGGGAAAAAGTCTTTAAAATTAAAAAATGCATAATATCAGGTGTTGGAAAAACTTTGATACTATGCGTTTTATTGTGGGAATATTTATTTCATTTTCTCCTGAAATTGAGTTTTTGTCCAGCCTAAAATTCTTGACTGACTTCGTTGAAATCTGTCTGCTTTGGCAAGTCATGACACCTTAAAAGTCTATTTGAATGTTCGTTGAGACGCCGCTGTCTTGGACATCCTAGATTCGCAAAAAAGCTCTCACTATCGTGATGATTGGAAATATCTTTCCATTTTGAAAACTCTTTTCCACAGTCAAACGTAATAGATTTAAAGAGGTTCACTAGAAATTGTGCCAGCCACCCTTGGATGGATTCTGCCATATCCTTTGCCTTACGACTCTTGGTCTTCAAACTGACAATCAATTGACTATACCTGTTCGCTCACAAATAGGAGAGAACTGTTTACGAAAATCTAATGAATATGCCATAAGAACATTATACCGCAACGTGTACTATTTTTGGTTCATTTTACTATAGAAACTATTGAAGCACCTGTACGAAAATATATCATGAAAAAGGGGAGATAGAAAGTAAACAGCCTTGAAATCAATGTTGACTGCGATTATGAACCTGAATCAGCCCCTCAAAAGGGACTGTATATGAATGAACGTTACCAGTGTTTAAAAACTAAAGAATATCAGGCACTTTTATCTTCCAAGGGTAGACAAATTTTCGCTAAACGTAAGATTGATATGAAATCTGTCTTTGGGCAGATAAAGGTTTGTTTGGGTTATAAGAGATGTCATCTGAGAGGTAAGCGTCAAGTGAGAATTGACATGGGATTCGTACTCATGGCCAACAACCTGCTGAAATATAATAAGAGAAAGAGGCAAAATTAAAAAGCTAGAGTTCCGCAATTGGGAATCTCTAGCTTTTTGTTTTCTGAGAATCATCTTGACTCAGACTCTTTTGACTAATGTTACTAAAAAGATAAAGTAACTTTTAACCTTATTTATCGTCGCCACTCAACATGTTTTTAACACCTTCTACAGCACCTTCTACAGCGTCTTTAGCGTCTTCGGCAACTTCTTTTACTTTAGAAACAACTTTTTCAGCTGCTCCTTCTTTTTCCATTTTTTCATCACCGATGGCTTTCCCAACACCTTCTTTAATAGAACCTTTAGCTTGATTTAATTTTTCTTCTACTGACATGATAATTTCTCCTGTTATATTTATTTTATCTTAGTTTACACGAGTGTTTTCGTGAGATACTACACCATTTGCTGCACCTTTAACAGCTTCTACACCTTCGCTAACTTTTTCTTGAACAGTTGAGAAACCAGATCCAAGACCAGATTTAGCTTTTTCGAATTGTTCTGAAGTGAATTCTCCTGTTGATTCAGCAACGTCAGATACGCGATCTTGAAGGCTTACTGAGTCTGCTTCATGCTGTTCTTTAGTTTTGATGTCGACAACGTTTACGTTGATTTCAACAATTTCCAAGTCAGTCATTTTAGCAACTTCTGAAGATACGATTTCTCTGATTTCTGAATATAAAGCTGGAACATTTTTTTGGTACTCAACAATAACGTTTAAGTCAACTGCAACTTGTGTTTTACCAACTTCTACGTTAACACCACTTGTTACGTCATCGCTGTTAACGATTTTTTCTTTAAGATTTGAGAAGAAACCACCATCGATTCCCAAAAGACCTGAAACGTTTTCTAGTGAAAGACCAATGATTTTTTGGATAACTTTATCTTCGTAAGTAAGTTCCCCTTTGATTTCGTGAGCTACAACAGTAGCATCTTTCTTTTCTACGTTAGTATTTGTGTTTTTTTCGTTTGACATATGAAACTCCTTTAATTAAATTAGTAATTTTTATTTTTTTATTTATCTATATAGTTTTTTTCGATATATAATCCAGCTGCAACTCCCAGTGCTCCTAAAATCAATACAAATATTGTTTTGAAGAAGCCAAAGGAGACAATCAAACAAGCCAGAAATACGCCTATGAGACCAGCGATAATTGGATATCGATATTGTTTAAGCCATTCCATTTTTTACTTCCTTACTTCACACGACTAACAGTCTTTTTGTTTTGAGGTTTTGGTTGGTAATTTTTTACTGCAACTTCAAGTTTTACTTGACGCTCAATACCAAAAAACTGCTTCAATCCATTAGTTATTTCATTTTGAATTATTTGGCATCTGTCAGCGATGTTGTCTGAAGGAAGAATTTTACCTTCTACATGAACGAAACATTTATTTTTTCGTAAATTTACATGAACAGTTGGGTTCTTGATCAATCTATGATCACTCACCAAACTTCTAACAAAACCTTCGATTGCCGAATTCTTTAATTTTAATGTATCGTTTTTAGTTTCAAGTTGGATTTCCAAGTAACGTTTAGGATAAAACATCACAACTAAAATGGATAATAAAACTAAAGTTGATAGAACCACTGTCCCCCAAAAGACATATCTAGCAAGATAGAATTCAACTACGGAGTTCTGTCTCCAGCTAAGTAGATGAATACCTAGATCACTAACTTGATGATAATCTATCAAAACAGGAAGGAAAATTGTCAAGATTAAAATACAGAAAATAATGAAACATATTTTCTTTGCTTTTGACATATACAATCCTTTCGATTTAACATTTAAACTATTTTTCCCGTCATTGATTTAAAAATAGTTTGCTAACTTTACTGGCGAAAAGTTTACTTTCTACCTGTAAAGAATGACACTACAGTAATCACAATCGCTGCACCTACAATAGATGGGGGCAAAGCCATTCCAGCGATTGATGGACCCCAACTACCTAAAAGAGATTGTCCTGCATATGCCCCGACTAAACCAGCGAATACATTTGCGATGATTCCCATAGAACTACTTTTTTAGTGATTTTACCTGCCAAGAGACCAATAAGACCTCCAGCAATAATTGATCACAACACTGCCTACCCTCCTTTTTTATTTTAATATCAAAAAATCAATTTCTTTGATTAATACTATTATATAACTTTAATATAGAAAAGTCAATTATTTCGATTGTTATTATTATATAATTTTAAAAAATCAAATTCTTTAATTGTTGCTATTATATAATTTTTAAAATTAAAAATATAATCTTTAGACTTGAATTTGATTCTGTATTCACGCCCTCAATAGACGGTAAAATAAGAAAATTGTTTATATATTGTCTCCGTAGTGTTATTATACGAAATAAAAGATTTTAGGAAAAGTCGTTATATCATGCTATACCTATTCTTTGTGGTATAATTGCAAGAGGTTTAATCCGATAATTTATAAAGAGAGAAAGATATTCATGAGAGATTTATTATCTAAAAAAAGTCATAGGCAATTAGAATTATTAGAATTATTATTTGAACATAAACGTTGGTTTCATCGTTCTGAACTAGCAGAGTTATTAAATTGTACAGAACGTGCAGTCAAAGATGATCTATCCCATGTTAAATCTGCTTTTCCTGACTTGATTTTTCATTCTTCTACTAATGGTATACGCATTATTAATACCGATGATAGTGATATTGAAATGGTTTACCATCATTTCTTTAAACATTCAACTCATTTTTCGATTTTAGAATTCATCTTCTTTAATGAAGGTTGTCAAGCTGAGAGTATTTGTAAAGAATTTTATATCAGTTCATCTTCGCTCTATCGTATTATTAGCCAAATCAATAAAGTGATTAAAAGGCAATTTCAATTTGAAGTCAGTCTGACCCCTGTTCAAATCATTGGAAATGAGAGAGACATTCGTTACTTTTTTGCACAATATTTTTCAGAAAAATATTATTTCCTAGAATGGCCATTTGAAAATTTTTCATCAGAGCCACTATCTCAATTGTTAGAATTGGTTTATAAGGAAACAAGCTTTCCAATGAATTTGTCAACGCATAGAATGCTAAAGTTGCTCCTAGTTACGAACCTATATAGAATAAAGTTTGGTCATTTTATGGAAGTAGATAAAGATTCTTTTAACGACCAAAGTTTGGATTTTTTAATGCAGGCAGAAGGAATAGAAGGTGTTGCTCAGAGTTTTGAATCAGAATACAATATCTCTTTAGATGAAGAAGTTGTTTGCCAATTATTTGTGTCTTACTTTCAAAAAATGTTTTTCATAGATGAAAGTCTCTTTATGAAATGCGTAAAAAAGGATAGTTATGTTGAAAAATCTTACCATCTATTGAGTGATTTTATTGATCAGATTTCAGTCAAGTATCAGATTGAAATGGAGAATAAGGATAATCTGATTTGGCATCTGCATAATACCGCACATCTGTATCGTCAAGAGTTGTTTACTGAGTTTATTTTATTTGATCAAAAAGGGAATACAATCAGGAACTTTCAAAATATTTTTCCAAAATTTGTTTCAGATATAAAAAAAGAGCTTTCTCACTATTTAGAGACTCTTGAGGTTTGTTCTAGTTCAATGATGGTAAATCATCTATCTTATACCTTCATCACTCATACCAAACATTTGGTGATTAATTTGCTACAAAATCAGCCTAAACTAAAGGTTTTGGTTATGAGTAATTTTGATCAGTATCATGCAAAATTCGTTGCAGAGACACTTTCTTATTACTGTAGCAATAATTTTGAACTGGAAGTTTGGACTGAATTAGAATTATCAAAGGAATCTTTAGAAGATTCATCTTATGATATCATTATTTCTAATTTTATTATTCCTCCTATTGAAAATAAGAGACTCATCTATTCAAATAATATAAACACGGTCTCACTCATATATTTGTTAAATGCCATGATGTTTATTCGATTAGATGAGTAACCAAAAATAACAAAAAAACGCTATTTCGCGTTTGAACTGTACCTCAAAAGTTAGACAGAAAAAATCTAATTTTTGGGGTGTTTTTGTTAAGAAAAGACCTTCAATCATTTAAGCAAAATGTACATCTAGATTTATAGCCCTCTAAAACTCTTGCTTTTTTTGTAGAAGATACGAAAAAAGCCATAAAACCAAGGCTTTTCCTGTTTTATGTAGATGTTTACACATGAAAATTGAAGTATTTTCAAAAGCTAATTGGAGTGATTTTATTCATGATGGGATAAATGATCTGGCCAAAAATGATTGAGAAATAGTTGCTTAAAAAGCATTTGCATGATACTATATATTGAAAGGAGGTGATAATATGGTAGAACAAAGAAAATCAATTACCATGAAAGATGTTGCTTTAGAAGCAGGAGTTAGTGTTGGAACTGTTTCACGTGTAATTAATAAAGAAAAAGGCATTAAAGAAGTAACTTTAAGGAAAGTTCAAAGGGCTATAAAAACATTGGACTATATCCCTGATAATTATGCTCGAGGTATGAAAAAGAATAGAACAGAAACTATCGCTTTGATTATTCCGAGCATATGGCATCCATTTTTTTCGGAGTTTGCCTATCATGTTGAGAAAGAGTTATTAAAATATAATTATAAATTATTTATTTGTAACGCTGATAGCGATTCACAAAATGAAATCGAATATATCGAAATGTTGAAACAAAATAAAGTGGATGGAATTATTGGTATTACATATTCTGATATTGACAAATATATTTTATCTGATTTACCGTTTGTAAGTATAGATAGACATTTTTCGGAAAATGTATGCTATGTTACTTCAGCAAATTACAAAGGAGGACAAACTGCAGCAGAGGAACTGGTTAGAAGGGATAATAAGCACCTTGCTTTTATTGGTTCAATTAATATGTATGAGAATGAGACTATACTCAGAAGTAAAGGATTCAGAGAAAAAGCTAAGGAATTAGGAGTAGATGTCTATAATTTTGAAATGAAAGAACCTTTAATAAATCCTGAAGATCAGATAAGAATTTTTTTGCAATCTCATAAAGAAATTGATGGTATATTTACAATAAATGATATGATGGCTCTGAGAGTTATTAGTGTTATGAAAGAACTGGGGAAAATAGCACCTGATGATTACCAGATAATTGGGTTTGATGGTTTAAAAACTTCTGTCGATCAATCTTATCTAGTGTCTACAATAGTTCAAGATATTGGTATGATGGCAAAAGAATCTGTTGCAATGATACTGAAAATGATTAAGCGAGAAGAGATTCTAGAAAAACGAATCGTAATTCCCACATATTTTTGGGGAGATAAAACAACAAAAAAAATTTAAAAAGCGCTTGACAATTAATGAAAGCGCTGTTATAATATAATCAATAAATGAAACGTTTCAAAAATAGGCTAGAAGCTTGTTTAAAAAATAAATAAAAAATGAAACGTTTCAAAAAGGAGGAAAATGATGCGTAAAGGTACAATGTTATCTGTTGTTGCGGGGCTATCGTTAGCTATACTTGCAGGTTGTAGTGGAGGAACTAACTCAAAACAAGCGAGTTCTTCAAATGATATTAAAGTCTGGGTACAATTCTCTGACGAAACAAATGAAGGAAAAGCTTGGCAAAAAGTTGTTGATAACTTTAATCAATCAGGAAAAAGTAAGTACAAGGTTGTAACTGAGTATATTCCTCGTAGTGGTAGTGGTGGAGGATATGAAGACAAGGTTAATGCTGCTATTACGACTAATAGTCTTCCAGATGTTATTACCCTTGATGGACCAAATACGGCAGCTTATGCAAAATCTAAAGTAATTACTCCGCTAGATGATTATCTAAAAGATAATAATATGGATGATGTTTTGGACAGTATTAAACAACAGGGAACTTATAATGGGAAATTCTATGCATTTGGATTTTCTGAATCGAATGTTGGTGTTTATTACAATAAAAAAATGTTCAAAGAGGCCGGAATTGCGGAATCAGAGCTTCCAACGCTAGAAAAGCCATGGACATGGGACGAATTTAATACGATTGCTAAAAAATTGAAAGATCATTATAACAAACCAGCAATTGATTTTCGTATTAATTCAAACGATGAAATGTTGCCATATGCTTATATGCCGTTGATTTGGTCAAATAATGGTTCTGTCGTAAACGAAGATGGAACAAAGGCAGAAGGATACTTCAACTCCAAAGAGAGTGTAGAAGCAGTTCAATTCATTCAAAATCTTGTAAAAGAAGGCTATACAACTGTTAGTCCAGTCGAAAAAGGTTTTGAAACAGGAGAGTATCCAATGCTTTTGAGTGGTTCTTGGACGATTGCTGACATGAATACAAACTACAAAGATATTGATTTTGGTATCCTTCCTTACCCAGTATCTAGTAAGACGAAAAAATTAGTATCCCCTTCAGGTAGTTGGCAATTAGCTGTGACGACAAAATCTGATAAAAAAGAGGCCGCATCTGAATTTGTTAAATTTGCTACAAATACAGAATCAAGTGAAATTATTAGCTTGGGGAATTCGGTCCTTCCAATTCGTAAATCTACAATTGAAAATATCAAAGATAAAGTATCCGAACCAATGCGTTTCTTGATGGAACAAAATTCAAAAACAGCTCATGCTCGCCCAGTTGTTGTAGCATATCCTCAGGTTTCTCGAGCTTTTCAACAAGCAATGCAAGATATTAGCTATTATGAAGAAAATCCAAATGTGCAAAAAGTCTTGGATACTCGTACAAAAGAAATGCAAACTGCTATTGATCAGTCACTCAAATAATCTGTAAAAAAGAAGGTGGAAGGAAAATGTTTGGAACTACCTTCCCCTTTCTTGTTAATAGCCTAGTTTGATATATATGATTAAAGGAGATGGATATGAGTAAAGAAACTGTTGTGTATACAAAAAGACGTGAAAAAATAAAGGATAACATATTAGGTTATAGTTTTTTAGCTCCAGCTTTAATTTTATTAGGTATCTTTTTAGTAATTCCAGTTGGAATGGTCATTTATTACACTTTTACAGATTATTATTTGTTGACACCAGATGAAAGAAAATTTGTTGGATTTGAGAATTTTATTCGATTAACAAAAGATCCGATTTTCTTAAAGAGCTTCTTGAATACTTTGAAATTTGTTGTTTGGATTATTCCAGTTCAATTGGGAGCGGCCTTAGGAATGGCTTTGATTGTCAATAAAAAGCGAAAAGGAAATATGTTTTTTAAAGTGGCTTTTTTTGCTCCAGTTGTCATGTCCTTGGTAGTTATTTCTATTCTTTGGCTTTATCTTTTAAATCCAAATAGTGGCTTATTAAATGCTATTTTAAATAAGGTAGGTATTGCTTCTCAACCTTTCTTGACTAGTCCTAAACAAGCTATGTATGCAATTGTTTTTGTTTCTGCTTGGCAGGGTGCAGGTTATCAGATGCTTTTATTTTTAGGAGGAATGCAGAATATTCCACAAGATGTCTATGAAGCTGCTGAATTAGATGGATTCTCAAAATGGGCTCAGTTTCGTTATATCACGATGCCCCTACTAAAACCAACAGCCCTGTTTGTATTGTTAACAACTTTAATTTCTGCTTTTAAGCTGATTGTACAACCAATGGTTATGACGCAAGGTGGGCCATTAAACTCAACAATTACTATGGTGTACTATATTTATCAACAAGGTTTTACTGATCGTCTTGTAGGATATTCTAGCTCAATCGCTTTAGTATTTACAACGTTAATTGGTATGATTAGCTTAGTACAACGTCGCGTTCTGAAGGAGGATGACTAAGATGAAACGATTTAAACCAACAACAATCTTAGAATATATTCTGTTAACTTTATTGGCAGGACTCTTCCTTTTTCCTATGGTTTGGATGGTAGTTTCAGCTATGAAGCCAGAAGCGGATGTTTATAAAAATTTGACTAGTTGGCAAGCCTTCTTACCAAGTTTAAATCCCGCTGATTGGTTTAAACCTTATCAGGAAGTATTTGAGCGCTTTAGTATTTTTACATATCTAGGGAACAGCATTTTTTATGCTGGAACGTTTGCTATTGGTTCTATTATTGTCAATGCACTGGCCGGTTTCGCTTTTGCAAAAGTCAATTTTTCAGGTAAGAAAATTTTATTTGGTTTCTTACTTGCTTTACTTATTATTCCAGTGGAAACTGTGTTAATTCCACAATTTACCATTATCAATTCCTTAGGTTTGGTCAATAATCGTTTTGCAGTTATTATTCCAGGATTGGCGAGTGTATTTAATATTTACTTATTTAGGAATTTCTTTATTGCAATTCCAGAAGAGATTCTTGAGTCTGCAAAGATGGACGGAGCAAGTATCGTTAGAATTTTCTTTAGAATTATGCTTCCAATGTCTAAACCTGCAGTTGCTACAGTTGGTGTTTTATCATTTATTTCAAGCTGGAATGATTATATCTGGCCATTGATGGTTTTGACAGATTCTTCTAAATTTTCAATGCAGGTTGCAATTACAACTATTAATACAACTCAACCAGTTTATATCAATCAGGTAATGGCTGTATTAACTATTTCAACGATTCCGTTGATTTTGGTCTATGTAGTCGCTCAGAAATATATTGTTCAAGGTCTGGGTGGTTCCGGAACTGGAATAAAATAGGATATACTTATGATAAATAAAACATTTACAGTAGAAAAAGCCAATCGTTTTATAGCAGAAAATAAACATCTCGTTAATACTCAATATAAGCCTGAAGAACATTTTTCAGCTGAGATTGGTTGGATCAATGATCCAAATGGATTTGTCTATTTTCGTGGAGAATACCATCTCTTTTATCAATTCTATCCATATGATAGTGTTTGGGGGCCTATGCACTGGGGACATGCTAAAAGTAAGGACTTGGTGACTTGGGAGCACTTGCCAGTGGCACTTGCTCCTGACCAAGATTATGACCGAAATGGTTGTTTCTCAGGCTCTGCCATTGTCAAGGATGATCGCCTCTGGCTCATGTACACTGGGCATATCGAAGAAAAAACCGGTGTCCGCCAAGTGCAAAATATGGCATTTTCAGACGACGGGATTCACTTTGAAAAGATTGAACAAAATCCAGTTGCAACTGGAGCAGACTTGCCAGATGAGTTGATTGCTGCTGATTTCCGTGATCCAAAACTCTTTGAAAAAGATGGACGCTATTACTCCGTAGTAGCTGCCAAACACAAGAATAATGTGGGCTGTATCGTTCTACTAGGGTCCGATAACCTAGTAGAATGGCAGTTCGAATCCATCTTTTTAAAAGGGGTAGAACACCAAGGCTTTATGTGGGAATGCCCAGATTACTTCGAGTTAGATGGGAAAGATTGCCTTATTATGTCACCCATGCGTTATCAGCGTGAGGGAGACTCATATCATAACATCAACTCATCGCTTTTGTTCACGGGTAAGGTAGAGTGGGGAGAAAAATGTTTTATCCCAGAATCAGTTCAAGAAATTGATCATGGCCAAGACTTCTATGCGCCTCAAACATTGTTGGACGATCAAAATCGTCGTATCCTGATTGCTTGGATGCAGACATGGGGGCGTACCCTTCCAACCCATGACCAAGAACACAAATGGGCATGTGCCATGACTTTACCTAGAATTCTAAGATTGGAAGATGGCAAACTAAGACAATTCCCTGTTAAAAAAGGCCAATATCAAATCCAAATAGATAAAGATTGTCATTACCACTTAGGAAATGATACAGATTATCTTGAATTTGGTTATGACAGTAATGTGCAGCAAGTTTACATTGATCGTAGCCATCTTATTCAAAAAATTCTAGGTGAAGAAGAACAGGACACTAGTCGACGGTATGTAGATATTGAAGCTAAAGAATTGGAAGTTGTTCTAGATAAAAATTCCATCGAGATTTTTGTCAATCAAGGTGAAGCAAGCTTGACTGCAACTTATTACTTAACGGTGCCAGCTGAGCTATCACGAATTGATTAAAAATTAAGTTATTTCTCCTAAAGAAAAAGTTCTCTTTCTAAAATAGTGGAAAGAGGACTTTTTGTGTTTTGGGTATATAAGCTTAGTTTATGGTATTTGTAAAATTGGTGTTGGATTATGATTTAAGCTAGTTTTCTAAAGAATTTGAAAAAAATTTTATTTAAGCAAAAAAAGCCCTATATTATAAGGCTTTTCCTGTTGTATTTATATGCCCCCTACAGGGATCGAACCTGTGACCCACGGATTAAGAGTCCGCTGCTCTGCCAGCTGAGCTAAGGAGGCAAAGAAAAAAGCTGTATTGGTGCCGAAACTTCACGGTTTGTATTGAACCCGCGCAATTAAGCAGGTGGGCAACTCGCTCTAACTGAAGCTGTTTCCGTGTGAGACGGCCTACATGCTGTTAGAAGACTTTTGTTTCCCTAATAATACAAAAAATAGTCGGTCAACACTTAAGTGTGAAGTCGTACACCACAGCGTTTCTATATTTATATGATACCACTTTTTCAAAAAAAATCAAGAGGAAAGTGCAATTTTTTGAAAAGGATTTCAGATTTTTCGCAAACGGTCGATAGCTTCCTTTCTTTGAGCCAAAGCCCGTTCATATTTACCAGTATCTTCTGCTTGGAAATAGTGATGATTACGAATTTTTTCTGGCAGATAGTCTTGCTTGACCCAATTTCCAGGATAGTTGTGTGGATAGAGATAGTCTTGGGCATTCCCCAGTTCCTTGCTTCCACTGTAGTGCCCATCACGTAGGTGTCGCGGAATAGGCAAGTGCCCTGATGTTTTGAGGTCAGCAAGTGCCTTATCCATAGCTACATAGGCTGAGTTGGATTTTGGAGAAAGGGCCAAATCAATCACGACATTGGCAATGAGAATGCGGGCTTCGGGGAAACCAATCCTTTGTGCAGCATCCAGAGCAGTCACGGTATGAATCTGGGCCTCAGGATTGGCTAAGCCAATATCTTCATAGGCGATAACAGTCAAGCGACGAGCGAGACTAGGCAGATCCCCAGCCTCAATCAAGCGGGCAGCATAGTGGAGACTGGCATCCACATCTGAGCCACGGATAGACTTTTGCAGGGCAGATAGAACATCATAGTGACCGTCTCCATCCTTGTCCATAGTGATGTAGCTTCTCTGAAGACTATTTTCCATGATGTCTAAGGTGATGTGGCGAATGCCCTCGTCATTCTCAGGGGTAGAGAGAACAGCCAAGTCCAGTGAGTTAAAGGCAGAGCGAAGGTCTCCGTTTGTAGAGGTTGCGATGAAATCCAGCGCATCCTCATCTAGTTCTATTGGAAAATCAAAACCACGTTCAGGGTTACTTAGAGCTATCTGCAGGGCCTCTTTGACGTCTTGGTTAGACAGAGGTTCCAACTCGAAAATTTGAACACGGCTACGAATGGCAGGAGTGACAGAGAAGAAAGGATTTTCAGTCGTTGCTCCAATCATGATGACCAGTCCACTTTCCAAGAGAGGCAAGAGGAAGTCTTGCTTGGTCTTATCTAGTCGATGAATTTCGTCTAGCAATAGGACGAGACCACCAGAAAATTTAGCTTCTTCCGAGATTTCTTGCAGTCGCTTTTTACTATCAACTGTCGCATTGAAAGTTCGAAAGGCATACTTGGTCGTTCCAGCGATGGCAGAGGCAATACTGGTTTTGCCGATTCCAGGAGGGCCATATAGAATCATGGAGGACAGGCGGTTGGCTTCCACCATGCGGCGGATGATTTTTCCAGATCCGACCAGATGCTCCTGACCGATGACCTGGTCGATGGTTTTAGGGCGCATGCGAAGCGCGAGATTGTCTGGCATAGCAGTCCTTTCTAACGTGGATTTGAGTAGAATGACTCATCTACTATATCTTACTATGTCCATTCTAGCCTATTAGTTGTGATATTTCAATGGTTTTGTAATAATCAGGGAGTGAGATAGAATCTTTTTTACTATTTAATTTAATGAGGAGAGGTATCAGCATGAGAGATTTGATTTTCCTTAAAGCTCAAAATAGGATAGTTGAGCCTAAAGAAGTGGAAGTGCTGACTTGAGAAATAATATTGCTAAATGTCATTGTATGAACTATAATGAAAAGAGAGGTGATAAGCAATGGAAATGATGGAACTACCAAGTCAGGAAATTTTGATTTTTACAAAACAAATTCGTCATTGGATTCTTAGTGATCAAGTTATTTCAGGAAAAGAAAACTTTTCTTCCGGGAAGATACTCCAAAAGAGATTTTAGATTTGTACGAAAACATTAAATCTAAACTTGATTTTGCTTACCAAGAAATTCATTCTAATAATGGGTTGAAAAAATATGAAAAATAGAATAATTGATGTTTTTGAAGTAGTAAATCGCCTCCTTGTAATAACTGTTGAAAATCCTGATTTCGAAGACTTGAGAGTTAATCATACTCAATGAAAATCAAAGAGCAAACTAGGAAACTAGCCGCAGGCTGTACTTGAGTACGGCAAGGCGACGTTGACGTGGTTTGAATTTGATTTTCGAAGAGTATCAGTTTGTAAAAATTGGAGATAAAAAATATAGAGTACGCAGTGTTCCTATGATTCATTCAACTCCGCCTCAATCTGTCTTAGATCGAGATACTTTTACAATTGACTATACAGATGATGAATTGCTCGATAAAGAAGCAGTTTTTACTACTCATTAGAAAAATAGGTCTGAATAAATTGGCTTCCCTTAGAACCACATCTAGGGGCTTTTATGTATAATAGAATAATAAGTATCACTCCTTTACAATACGTGTAACACGTGTTGTAATGGTGTTGTCAGGAGGTAAAAGCGCTATGCCTATGACACAAAAAGAGATGGTTAAACTCCTTACGGCCCATGGTTGGATAAAGACTAGAGGCGGTAAAGGCTCCCATATTAAAATGGAGAAGCAAGGGGAAAGACCTATCACAATCCTTCATGGTGAGCTGAATAAGTACACTGAAAGAGGGATAAGAAAGCAAGCTGGGTTGTAAAATTCAGTCCCTGCTTTTTGATATGGAGGTAGTGAAATGTTAGTTACGTATCCAGCTTTATTTTATTATGACGACACAGACGGAACAGAAGCGACTTATTTTGTCCATTTCCCAGATTTTGAATACTCAGCTACACAAGGAGAGGGGATTTCTGAGGCTTTGGCTATGGGGTCGGAGTGGCTAGGGATAACTGTTGCAGATTTGATAGAGAGTGATGGAGAGTTACCTCAGCCATCAGATATCAATAGCTTGTCTTTAATTGATAATGATCCTTTTAAAGATGATGAAGATTTCGTGTCAACCTATGACCTTGATAAATCTTTTATTTCTATGGTATCTGTTGATGTATCAGAATACCTAGGAAGTCAGGAACCCATTAAAAAGACTTTGACCATACCAAAATGGGCAGATAAGTTGGGACGAGAAATGGGACTTAACTTTTCTCAGACTTTGACAGACGCTATTGCAGATAAGAAAGTTCAAGCCTAAGATTAAGCGTGGTATCGTGGTAATAGTCAATAAAAAAGCACGTCCACTTGTACTAGTTACTCGCCTATTGATTTTATAGATTTATTAGCCCTTTCGAGGGCTTTTTATATTGATTTTTATGAGAAATGAAGAAATCAGACTTTTAAGAAAATCACTGATATCAAGGGTTTAAATGAGGTAATATGGTATAATTAGGACATAAAATAATTTTGTGGTAAGATGGTAGTATCTATTTTAGCATATTTCCGAGCAATCGGGGCGATTAAAGAGTCGCATAGAAAGAGGACAAAATGGCAACATACGGATTTTTAGATGTTTTAGAGGAAGAGTTGGACAAGAACTTTCCCTTTGACTTTGAGATTAGCTGGGACAAACGCAACCATGCGGTAGAAGTGAGTTTTCTATTGGAAGCACAAAATGCTGCAGGTGTGGAGATGGTGGATGAAGACGGAGAGGTTTCATCAGATGACATTCTTTTTGAGGAAGCGGTCCTTTTCTACAATCCTGCCAAGTCAACAGTCAATGAGGAAGACTATTTGACTGTTATTCCTTACCTGCCTAAAAAAGGATTTTCCCGTGAATTTTTAGCTTATTTTGCGCTTTTCCTTAAAGATACTGCTGAGGTTGGGCTAGATGTCCTCATGGACTTTTTGGAAGACCCAGAAGCAGAGGAATTTGTCATGGAATGGAACCAAGAAGTCTTTGAAGAAGGAAAAGTTGGCTTGGAAGAGGGAGAATTTTATCCTTATCCAAGATACTAGGAGTTGGTTGGAGGTGTTATGAAGAAAATTGGGACTTATTTGGTTTATGTGCTAGCTGTTGTCTTTATTATGCTAGCTTTTGCTTGTGGAACAATCGCATTTGCAGAGTTGGGGTATTCCGCAGTTTTAGCCTTTACTTTTGGTTATGCCTTCGCTCTTCTAAGCATGTATTTAATTTTTATTCTTCATGAGCTGGGTCATGCTTTTTGTGGCTACTTGACAGGCTATCGGCTGGTGGCTTTTGGATTAGGACATTTTATTTTGACCAAAAAGTCAGGCAGGTTTCATCTTAGTAGAACAGCCATTCTGAAAAATGTTGGTGCTCAATACATTGGTTTAAAAGAGGATGAAAGCGATCAAAGAATCATCCTGATGCTTTCAGGAGGCTTGATGGTTCATCTCGGCTTGATATTATTGGCGATAGTGTTTGGATTTTTGACAAGAAGCTGGTATTTTGCAGGGACTTGGATTTTTCTTAATTTATCTTTCTTCCTAAATAACATTTTGCCAGTCGACATCACCGATGGAGCAAAAATTTGGGAATTACTACAACACCCTGAAAATACCAAATACGCCTACCTGGTATTGAGACATTCTGCTCAAACTTTGCTGGCTCCTCAAGAATATGATTTGAAAGACTTTGTTCAAGCAGTTCCTGAGGATGCACGAGGGAGTTTTGCGGATGGTGTATTAGGTATGCAAGGTGAAGTTTCCATTTTGGAAGGGAAGGAAGAAGTAGCTAAACAGCAGTTTCAAGCATTACTTGAGAGGGCAACTACTCCGATGATGCAGACAGTTGCCCAACTATCCCTGCTTCATATCGCCTTGTTGGAAGGAGATTTTGAGCAAGCGGAGCAATATGCTAGTATTCGACAGGTCAAATCGTTTCTGTCTCTCAAACTGTCCAATCTTCAAGTGATACAAGCCTGGTATCAATTAAAGGTGAAGAAAGATGTAGATCGAACTCGTAAGGCTCTCAAGATTGCTAGACAGAAAATGGATAGTAGTCGAATGTTGAGGGACGAGAAACGCTATTATGAAAACTTGTTAGCCGAGCTGGAAAAGGAAATGTTAGAAGGAACTGAAGATGGAACTAGAAATTTCTGGTTTCCCAGGCTGTAAGATTGCTTTGTTTTGTGAGGATAAGCTCTTGACTATCTTACGTGATGATAAGGCAAGTATTCCCTGGGCCAATATGTGGGAACTGCCAGGTGGTGGACGTGAAGGTGATGAAAGTCCTTTTGAGTGTGTAGCGCGTGAAGTTTATGAAGAACTGGGCATTCATCTGACTGAAGATTGTCTGCTTTGGAGTAAGGTTTACCCAAGTATGCTTTTTGCAGACAAACAGTCCGTTTTTCTAGTTGGTCAGTTGACACAGAACCAGTTTGACAGTATCGTATTTGGAGATGAAGGACAGGGCTATCAGCTGATGAATGTTGAGGAATTTCTTAGTTCCAGTCAAGTTGTCCCTCAGTTGCAAGAGAGATTAAAAGATTATTTAAAAGTAAGTGATTAGAAAGGATGGTTCAGTTAAATTTCTAAACTGAACCCGCCCTAAACACTGTGCCAAAAAGATAAACTTCTCTTAGACACAAGCGTCTTCAGAGAATTTCCTATTTTGGTTTTGTGTTTTACGGGCTTGGTATCTTAATAATGGAAACATGGCAAGAGTTAAAAGTTACAGTGAAGCGTGAGGGAGAGGAGTTGGTTTCCAATCTCTTGATTGAGCTGGGAGCGCAAGGTGTTGCGATTGAAGACAGTCTGGACTATGTGGGAAATGTTGACCGCTTCGGCGAGATTTTCCCAGAGGTCGAGCAGCAAGAAGAAATCGTAGTGACAGCCTACTACCCTGACACGGTGGATGTGACAGTGGTTGAGGCGGACTTGCAGGCTCGCATATCAGAATTGACGGATTTTATGGATTTGGGAGAAGTCAAGATGGGGACGACTGCCTTGGCTGAGGAAGACTGGGCAGACAACTGGAAGAAATACTATGAGCCAGCTCGTATCACTCATGATTTGACCATCGTTCCCTCTTGGACAGACTATGAGGCGACTGCGGGAGAAAAAATTATCAAGCTAGATCCTGGGATGGCTTTTGGTACTGGGACCCATCCAACTACTAAGATGAGCCTCTTTGCCTTGGAACAGGTTCTTCGTGGTGGCGAGACAGTGCTAGATGTGGGGACTGGTTCAGGGGTTCTCTCCATTGCTAGCTCGCTACTTGGTGCCAAGGAAATCTTCGCCTATGACCTAGATGATGTAGCAGTTCGTGTCGCTCAGGAAAATATTGAGCTCAACACTGGTATGGAAAATATCCATGTAGCAGCAGGAGACTTGCTTAAGGGAGTTGAGATTGAAGCAGATGTCATCGTGGCTAATATCTTGGCGGATATTCTCATTCATCTGACGGAGGATGCTTATCGCTTGGTAAAGGATGAAGGCTACCTGATCATGAGTGGCATTATCAAGGACAAGTGGGACATGGTGCGCCAGTCGGCTGAGTCAGCTGGATTTTTCCTTGAAACCCATATGATTCAAGGGGAATGGAATGCCTGCGTCTTCAAGAAGACCAAGGATATTTCAGGTGTGATTGGAGGCTAGGATGCAACAGTATTTTGTCAAGGGGAGTGCAGTCTCTCCTGTCACCATCGAGGACAGGGAAACCAGCAAGCATATGTTTCAGGTTATGCGCTTGAAAGAAGATGATGAGGTTACCTTAGTCTTTGATGATGGTATCAAGCGCTTGGCGCGCGTGCTGGATATGGAAAATCGTCAGTTTGAGTTGGTCCAAGAATTAAATGACAATGTGGAACTACCAGTCCAAGTGACCATCGCATCTGGATTTCCCAAGGGAGACAAGCTGGAGTTCATCGCTCAAAAAGTAACCGAACTGGGTGCTAGCCAAATCTGGGCCTTTCCTGCAGACTGGTCAGTTGCCAAGTGGGATGGCAAGAAATTGGGTAAAAAAGTTGAAAAACTAGAAAAAATTGCCCTTGGAGCAGCCGAGCAAAGCAAGCGTAATATTGTACCAAGTATTAAACTTTTCGAGAAAAAAGCAGATTTTCTAGCTCAGCTGGACCAGTTTGACTCTATCATAGTAGCCTATGAAGAATCAGCTAAAGAAGGAGAAGCCGCTGCGCTTCTGCAAGCAGTCACTGGTCTTGAAACAGGAGCCAAACTGCTCTTTATCTTTGGTCCAGAAGGCGGTCTCTCACCTGTAGAAATCGAAAGTTTTGAAGCTAAGGGAGCCGTTTTGGTAGGCCTAGGTCCTCGTATTTTGCGAGCAGAAACAGCACCGCTTTACGCCTTATCAGCCCTTAGTGTTTTAGTAGAATTAGAGAAATAAGAGGAAGAAAATGGAACAAAAACACCGTTCAGAATTTCCAGAGAAGGAACTCTGGGACTTAACAGCCCTATACCAAGACCGTGAGGATTTCTTGCGTGCAATCGAGAAAGCTCGTGAAGACATCAACCAATTTAGCCGTGACTACAAGGGTAATCTTCATACTTTTGAGGATTTCGAGAAGGCCTTTGCGGAATTGGAACAGATCTACATTCAGATGAGCCATATTGGCAACTATGCTTTTATGCCTCAGACGACGGACTATAGCAATGACGAATTTGCCAATATTGCCCAAGCTGGGATGGAATTTGAAACAGATGCCAGCGTAGCCTTGACCTTCTTTGACGATGCCTTGGTGGTAGCAGACGAGGAAGTCTTGGACCGTTTGGGTGAATTGCCTCACTTGACGGCAGCTATTCGTCAGGCCAAAATCAAAAAAGCCCACTACTTAGGGGCAGATGTGGAGAAGGCCTTGACAAATCTCGGTGAAGTTTTCTACAGTCCGCAGGACATTTATACTAAGATGCGAGCTGGGGATTTTGAAATGGCTGACTTTGAAGCCCATGGCAAGACCTACAAAAACAGCTTTGTCACCTATGAGAATTTCTACCAAAACCATGAGGATGCTGAGGTTCGTGAGAAATCCTTCCGTTCCTTCTCAGAGGGACTTCGTAAGCACCAAAATACGGCTGCAGCAGCCTATCTGGCTCAGGTCAAGTCTGAAAAACTCTTGGCTGATATGAAGGGGTATGACTCTGTCTTTGATTATCTTCTAGCTGAACAAGAAGTGGACCGTGTCATGTTTGACCGCCAGATTGACCTCATCATGAAGGACTTTGCACCAGTCGCTCAGAGATACCTCAAGCATGTTGCCAAGGTAAATGGTCTTGAAAAGATGACCTTTGCAGACTGGAAATTGGACTTGGACAGCGCCCTGAATCCTGAAGTGACTATTGACGATGCCTATGATTTGGTCATGAAGTCGGTAGAACCTTTGGGGCAAGAATATTGTCAGGAAGTTGCTCGTTACCAAGAAGAGCGCTGGGTGGACTTTGCTGCTAACAGTGGCAAGGATTCCGGTGGTTATGCGGCGGACCCATATCGCGTACACCCTTATGTACTCATGAGCTGGACAGGCCGTTTGAGCGATGTCTATACCTTGATTCATGAAATCGGGCATTCTGGTCAATTCATCTTTTCAGACAATCATCAAAGCTATTTCAACGCCCACATGTCGACCTATTATGTTGAAGCACCGTCGACCTTCAATGAATTGCTACTCAGTGATTACTTAGAGAACCAATCTAATGACCCACGTCAAAAACGCTTTGCTCTGGCTCATCGCTTGACAGACACCTACTTCCATAACTTTATCACCCACCTCTTGGAAGCCGCCTTCCAGCGTAAGGTGTATACATTGATTGAAGAAGGAGAAACCTTCGGAGCAAGCAAACTCAACAGTATTATGAAGGAAGTTTTGACAGATTTTTGGGGCGATGCCATTGAAATCGACGACGATGCAGCTTTGACTTGGATGCGCCAAGCTCACTACTATATGGGCTTGTATAGTTACACTTACTCTGCTGGTCTTGTCATCTCGACAGCTGGTTACCTTCATCTTAAAAACTCAGAAACTGGAGCTGAAGACTGGCTCAATCTCCTCAAATCAGGTGGTAGCAAGACACCACTTGAGTCAGCCATGATTATCGGTGCTGATATTTCAACAGACAAACCACTCCGTGATACCATCCAATTCTTGTCTGACACAGTTGACCAGATTATCGCCTACAGTGCTGAGTTGGGGGAGTAAGGGGAATAGAAAAATTTTTTAGAATGATGTTTATGGGCTTGTTAAGCGTCATTCTATTTGTCTTAGTTGTAGCTATTTTCAAAAATGTCGTTGAAGGTCGTGATGTTAAATTTGAACTTACTGTAGAACTGGTATTGATAGTTATTTACGTCATTTTATATCAGATTGTATTTAATTGAGAATTCAATATTGAGTCATTTAAGACTGCCTTTTTGAACAGTTGCTAGAAATGTAGAGGTATTGACCATGTATCAAGATTTACTAAGAAAAATAGCAGAAGAAAAACCAAATTATAACCAGGAAGAAATCCAGTGGTTGTTTGATCATTTGGGAAATCCTTCTCCAGAAATTCGTGATGACCTTTCAAATCAAGGCTTGCACTATCTTTCAAAAGAAAAGGGGCTCTTTGTCAACTGTAGTGGGTTGAAGAAAAGCTAAGCTCGAGAAAGGACAAATTTCGTCCTTTCTTTTTTGATATTCAGGGCGATAAAAATCCGTTTTTTGAAGTTTTCAAAGTTCCGAAAACCAAAGGCATTGCGCTTGATAAGTTTGATGAGATTATTGGTCGCTTCCAATTTGGCGTTTGAATAGGGTAGTTGAAGGGCGTTGACGATTTTCTCTTTGTTCTTTAGAAAGGTTTTAAAGACAGTCTGAAAAATAGGATGAACCTGCTTCAGATTGTCCTCAATGAGTCCGAAAAATTTCTCAGGGTCTTTGTTCTGAAAGTGAAAAAGTAAGAGTTGATAGATCTGATAGTGGTGTTTCAAGTCTTCTGAATAGCTTAAAATCTTGTCAAGAATTTCTTTATTTGTTAAGTGCATGCGAAAAGTAGGGCGATAAAAACGTTTATCGCTGAGTTTACGACTATCCTGTTGGATGAGTTTCCAGTAACGCTTGATAGCCTTGTATTCATGAGATTTTCGTTCAAACTGATTCATAATTTGAACACGAAAACGACTCATGGCACGGCTGAGATGTTGGATAATATGGAAACGATCTAGAACGATTTTAGCACACGGAAAAGCTGTTTAGCCAAGTCATAGTAAGGACTAAACATATCCATCGTAATGATTTTC
>ERZ1023280.12-NODE-12-length-114462-cov-894.332095_pt1 | contig 114462 bp, 127 predicted proteins | sample MGYA00380466_ERZ1023280 | MGnify/ENA primary metagenome ERZ1023280 (study PRJEB33173, sample SAMEA4830374) | metagenome | study: EMG produced TPA metagenomics assembly of the PRJEB25223 data set... | reverse complement strand
CTCCATACGCATAGCGTATGGTTTTTATAGCCAGACTTTCGTCTGGCTATAATAAAAAATACCGCACTTTTATTGCCAAAGTGCGGTATTTTTTTTTATTTACTTTATTTAACTGTATCTACTTTATTCAACCGTTACACGCGCAAATTTTCGTTTACCCACTTGGTAAACATTTGTACCTTTCGGTGCATTATCTTTTACGTTATCGACTTTTTCACCATTGATTTTTACACCGCCTTGTTGAGCAGAGCGAATCGCTTCAGAAGTGGAAGGAACAAGACCTGCTTCTTTTAATAAGGTGGCTAAACCAATTTCACCAGAGAACGTAAATTCAGGCATTTCATCAGGCATTGCGCCTTTTTGGAAACGGTTAATAAATTCTTGTTCTGCAGCGTTTGCAGCCTCTTCATTGTGGAAACGTGCAATTAATTCTTTTGCTAATAAGATTTTTACATCACGAGGATTTTTGCCGTTTTCTACTTCCGATTTTAATTGTGCAATTTCACTTAATGGACGAAATGAAAGAAGGTTATACCAATCCCACATTAGTTCATCAGAAATTGACATCACTTTACCGAACATATCGCTTGGTGCTTCCGTTACGCCAATATAGTTACCAAGTGATTTGGACATTTTTTTCTCGCCATCTAAGCCAACGAGCAATGGAAGTGTAATCGCAACCTGTGGTTTTTTGCCTGCTGATTTTTGTAATTCACGACCAACAAGTAAGTTGAATTTTTGGTCTGTACCACCTAGTTCCACATCTGCATCTAATGCAACGGAATCGTAACCTTGTAATAATGGGTAAATAAATTCGTGAATTGCAATGGGTTGATTATTACCAAAGCGTTTTTTGAAGTCATCACGTTCAAGCATACGCGCAACCGTGTAGTTGCTTGCAAGACGAATCATACCTTCCGTACCAAGTTTGCTTAACCATTCAGAGTTGAAGACGATTTTGGTTTTTTGTGGATCGAGAATTTTATAAATTTGCTCTTTATAGGTTTCAGCATTACGCAATACATCTTCACGGCTGAGTGGAGGACGTGTGGCATTTTTGCCTGATGGATCGCCCACCATTCCAGTAAAATCGCCAATTAAGAAATAGACTTCATGACCGAGTTGTTGAAATTGACGTAATTTGTTTAATACAACAGTATGTCCTAAATGAATATCTGGTGCGGTTGGATCTGCGCCTAATTTTACTTTTAATGGGCGATTTTCTTTCAGTTTTTCGATTAAATCCGCTTCTGAAAGGATTTCATCAGTACCACGCTTTAGTTCCGCGAGAACGGTATTAATGTCAGTCATTATTATTTCCTAAATTATGTTTTAAAGGTTTTATTATAGGGATTCTTAGCAATTTGTGAATAAAAAAAACGCCTATTTGTGGGGAAATAGGCGGGAATGTTGGAGTGATTATCTAATATTGTTATTGGAATGATTAGATGATAATTGTTATCAATAACTTTGTCAATAAATAAATGAAAATAATTCTCAAAAAATATTATTTTATATAAGGCACCGATTCTGTCAAAGAAAGTGCGGTAGGAATTTCATTAGAAATTTCAAATTGTCCCGCATAAGCATAGGCTTCAACACCTTGTTCCATTGCTTCTTTTAATAAGCGATCATATTCAGGATCGATATATTCCGCAATTTTGAAACGATCAAACCCATTATGTAACCCAGCAAATAGCACTACTGCTCGATGACCTTGTTTTTTCATTGCCAATAATTCTCGAACGTGTTTTTGTCCACGCGTAGTAACCGCATCGGGAAACATACCTAAATTGCCTTTTACAAGCGTGATTGATTTCACTTCTACATAACAATCAAGCAAGCCTTCGCCTTTTAGTAAGAAATCAATTCGGCTATTTTCTTCGCCGTATTTCACTTCAGGATAAATTTCATCATACATTGCTAATTCTTTGATTTGTTTATTTTGCAATGCTTCAAAGACAAGCTGATTAGAACGATGCGTATTGATACAACAAAGTTGTCCATTTGCAAGTTGTGTGAGCTCCCAAGAATGGGGATATTTGCGGGTTTGGCTATCAGAATGTGAATACCAAATGGTATCGCCTTTTTCACCGCAGCCAGTCATCGCACCTGTATTGGCGCAATGAATTGTCATCACATCACCAGTTGGTAGTTCAATATCCGCAAGAAAGCGTTTGTAACGACGAATTAATTTTGCCGATTGTAAAGCTGGAAGTTGCATAAAGTTCCTTATTTAAGTTTTTCTAAACGTTGTAAAATGGCGTTATCGCTCATGGCCTGCATTTTTTTCATTCTCAAAGAAAGTAAGAACGCCGCAAAAGTGAGTGAGACCACAAAAGCAATCCAGAAACCTTTCGCATCAATATGTGGAATAAGCCAATCTGTACGACCGAGTGTGTAACCAAGTGGCACACCAATTACCCAATAAGAAAAAAGGGTAATGTATAAAATCATTTTGGTATCTTTATAGCCACGTAAAATGCCACCAACCACCATTTGAATGGTATCTGAAAATTGATAAAGTGCGGCAAATAATAATAAATTTGCCGCCATTGCGATGACAATTTCATCGGTTACGAAAATAGAGGCAATTTCATAACGGAAGAAAATCGTAATTAATGCAGTAATAATCGTCACCGTTAGCCCTAATAATAATGCGGCATAGCCAATTTTCTTCGCATTTTGTGGAGAACCTGTACCCAACGCTTGTCCAACTAGAATCGTCGCTGCCATACCAATCGACATAGGGAACATAAAAATAAAAGAACTGGTATTCAATGTGATTTGATGGCTTGCGACAATAGTTGCACCCAGCGGAGAAAGCATTAAAGACGTAAGTGCAAATAACGCCACTTCACAACAAATTGCAATGGCAATGGGTAATCCTAAACGCAGTAATTTTTTAAGTGTTTTCAGATTTGGCATTTCGATTAATTGGCTAAATACTTTTAGTGAACGTTCTTGAGCATTCGTATAGGAATAAAAAATCATCATTAAGCACATTGCCCAGTTCACAATAGCTGTTGCAATACCACAGCCCACCGCACCAAAAGCAGGTATGCCAAATTTTCCATAAATAAAAATGTAATTAAGTGGAATATTAATTAGCAAACCTAAAAAGGTAATGACCATCGCAGGCTTAGTTTTAGCAATACCATCATTTAAACAGCGAAAATTAATCAGCATCAAATAGGCTGGCAATCCCCACAACATCGCATGTAAATAATCCCGTGCTAAATCTGACATTTTGCTTTCCATTTGCATATATTGCAGCGGAATTTCACAGAAATAAACCAGCAACCCTAAAGGAATACTCACGCCTAACACAAGCCAAATGCCTTGGCGAACTTGATGGGCAATGCGATGGCGTTGGCCTGAACCATTCAAATAAGAAATTGTAGGCGGCAATGCCAACAATAAACCTTGTCCAAAAAGCATCAATGGCATCCAAATTGAAGCACCAATAGAAATGGCTGCCATATCAGTGGAACTCACACGACCCGCCATAATGGTATCCGCTAATCCCATTGAGTTTTGTGCGATTTGTGCTAATAAAATAGGCAAGGAAATTTTAATCAACTTTTTAATATCAGCGTGGTATTGAGATAAAAGACGAAAATTCATAAATTTGATATACTGCTAAAAATTTTTAGAAAAGGAAAAAATTATGTTTACTGGAATTGTACAAGGCACCGCCCCCATCCACTCCATTAAAGAAACGGCTAATTTTAGAACACAAGTGGTAAAATTACTACCTGAAATGCGTAAAGATCTGGAAATTGGCGCATCAATAGCAAATAACGGTGTATGTTTAACTGTAACTGAAATCAATGGCGATCTGGTTAGCTTTGATCTGATGCAAGAAACTTTAAAAATTACAAATCTCGGCACAATAAAAGTGGGCGATTATGTGAATATCGAACGTGCTATGCAAATGGGAACGGAAATTGGCGGACATTTATTATCTGGTCATATTTATTGCACCGCAAAAATTTCAGATATTATCGCTAGTGAAAATAACCGACAAATTTGGTTCAAGCTCCCAAACGCAGATGTAATGAAATACATTTTAACGAAAGGATTTGTTGCGGTAGATGGCATTAGTCTCACTATTGGGGAAGTAAAAGGCACGCAATTCTGTGTGAATTTAATCCCTGAAACTTTGCAACGAACCCTAATGGGGCAGCGTAAAGTAGGCGATATTGTGAATATTGAAATCGATCCTCAAACGCAAGCTATTGTAGATACTGTAGAAAATTATTTGCAGTCAAAAAATTTTTAGTTCATTTAAAAATATTAAGCAATTGAATAAAGTAAGAATAGGCATAAAGCCTATTCTCACATCATCAAGTGTTACTGCAACGCTTTCTCAATTTTTTCAAATAAATCTTTTGAAAGATTTTCTACAATACTTAGGCGTTCTAAAGCGCGTTTCATCAGCGTTTGGCGTTGAGCATCAAAGCGAGAAAAACGAATTAATGGCTCGATTAAACGTGCAGCCACTTGTGGATTACTTTCATTTAAACGGATTAACACATCCGTTAAGAAACGATAGCCAGAACCGCTTACGTTGTGAAATGCTTTTAAATTGTGATTTGCAAAACTACCCACTAATGAACGTAAACGGTTTGGATTATTAAAATTAAAACTTGGGTGATCCATTAATAACTGAATAATTTCCAATACATTTTCATCTGGGCGAGTGGCTTGTAATGCAAACCATTTATCCATCACTAATCCATCCTGTTGCCATTTTTGTTCAAAATCAGCTAATAACACATCTCTGCAAGGTAATGCCGCTTTAGTTGCAACACTTAATGCGGCTAATGTATCTGTCATATTATTCGCATTATTGTAGTGTTTTTGCACTAAGTTGTTACCCAAATTAGTATAAGCCAAATAAGTTAAGCAAAGATTACGCATTGCACGCAAGGCGATGTCTTGTTGCGTAACTTGATAATCATCAAGACGAATATGGGTATAAACACGCAAGAAATCATCTTTTAACGATTCTGCAATTTGCGCTTGCATAAATGCTCTTGCGGCTGAAATACCATCAGGATCGATAGTTTTGAAACCTTCCGCAAATTCCATTTCTTTCGGCAGCGTGAGAATTAATGTTGCCAGTTCAATATCTTTCTCATAATGGTTCAGAACATAAGAAAGTGCGGTCAAAATTTCAGGCGAAATTTCTAGTGCCTCGCCTTGTTGGAAACGCACAACATTACGACGTAATTCCTGCGCAAATAACATCTGAGCCGCATCCCAACGGATAAATTGATTGTCTGCAAATTTCAGCAAGCCTAATAACTGTTCCGTTTTATAATCATAATCCAGTTTTACTGGCGCAGAAAAATCACATAATAATGCTGGAATTGGGCGACCATAAATGCCGTGAAACTCAAAGACTTGGTCTTTTTCAGTGACATTTAATACATCACTCAACAATTCGCCATTATGTTGTAACATTTGTTTCGTGCCATTCGCATCATAAAGCGCGATTTTTAATGGAATATGTAAATTCACTTTTTCCATTTGATCAGCGGTTGGAGGTGTGGATTGTGAAACCGTTAAACGATAAGTATGTGTTTTTTCGTCATAAGCATCGCTAATCAATAATTCGGGTGTACCCGATTGGCTATACCAACGGCGGAATTGATTTAAATCGAGGTTATTTGCACGTTCCATCGCAGAAACAAAATCTTCACAGGTTGCCGCTTTGCCATCATTTTCAGCAATATAAAGCTGCACCCCTTTTTGGAAACTTTGTTCACCTAATAAGGTATGCAACATACGAATCACTTCTGCCCCTTTTTCATATACGGTTACGGTATAAAAATTATTCATTTCAATCACTTTTTCAGGGCGAATTGGGTGTGACATTGGGCTTGCATCTTCGGCAAATTGCACCGTACGTAAAAATTTCACATTATTAATGCGATTCACCGCACGCGAACCTGTATCTGAAGAAAATTCTTGATCACGGAAAACTGTTAAGCCTTCTTTCAAACTTAATTGGAACCAATCACGGCAAGTCACACGATTGCCTGTCCAGTTATGGAAATATTCGTGTGCAATCACACTTTCAATGGCAAGATAATCCTCATCGGTTGCCGTTTGTGGATTGGCTAATACAAATTTAGAATTAAAAATATTCAACCCTTTGTTTTCCATTGCACCCATATTAAAAAAATCGACGGCAACGATCATGTAAATATCTAAGTCGTATTCTAAATTAAAGCGATCTTCATCCCATTTCATCGCTTTTTTCAAACTTTCCATTGCCCAAGTTGCACGGTTAAGATTACCGCGATCCACGTAAAGCTCTAACGCAACTTCTCGCCCACTTTTGGTAATGAATTTATCTTGTAATAAATCAAAATCCCCTGCCACTAAAGCAAATAAATAGCTTGGTTTTGGGAATGGGTCATTCCATTCCACCCAATGACGACCATCTTCTAATTCGCCACTTGCAATGCGATTGCCATTAGAAAGTAAGAATGGATATTTAATTTTATCTGCCGTAATTTTGGTTGTGTAACACGCTAACACATCTGGACGATCAAGCATATAAGTGATTTGACGGAAACCTTCCGCCTCACATTGCGTACAAATACCCTCTCCAGACTGATATAGCCCCTGTAATGACGTATTTTCGGCTGGTACAAGGAAGGTCACAATTTCAAGCTCAAATTCTTCCGCACTTTTGCCTTTCAAATCAAGCGTTAAACTCTCGCCATCTTGTTGATAAGCAGAAAATGGCTCGCCATTAAATTTAATAGAAGAAAACTGGAAGCTATGCCCGTCTAAACGCAAAGAAGTCGCTTCATTATTTAAGCGTTGGAATTTTGAGGTTGCAGTCACCACAGTATGTTTAGGATCAAGTTGAAAATCTAAATAAATGTCTGTGACCGTAAAATCAGGTTGTTTGTAATCTTTTCTATATTTTGCTTTGGCTAACATAATTTGACCTACTTTTGATGAAAGAAAATGTAAATACGTTTTGTTATCTTAAACTTGGTTTTTCACGAAAAATTTTTTCTTGAATCGCTTCCGTCACAAAAGCATTAAGTGAACGATCGCCAGCTATTATCGTAGCTTCTCTATGCAATTCCTCGCCAATTCGTACATTAAATACACCTTTAAAAGGCTTATTCGGTTCTTTACCTAATTCCAAACAATCTTGTAAATATAAATCAACAGATTGACGAAATTCTTTTTCTAGCTCAGATAATGACTCTGCTTCGTAAGTCACTAAATCACGAATGTAAGCAAGTTTGCCAAATAATATATTGTTTTCTAAATCCGCCTCAATCGTGCCAACATAACCTTTATAATTTAATAACTTCATAGAATACCTACCTGTTTTAATGATTCTTTCACTGACTTTAAAGCACCGCCTTTAATATAATTTTCAGGGTGGGGCTTGTGTAACAAAATCGTATGTTCGAGTGTTCTATTATAAAATCTCACTCGAGAGCCTGCCATTTCTCGCTTTTCATAACCTTGTTGAGCTAACAAAGAAACTAATTCATTCCAATTAAATGTAGATTTTGATTGTGCGAGCTTATCTAATAATTTTTCAGTTCGTCCCATATAAACTATCGCCCATTAATTTGGTATCAAGTATAGTTACTAAAATTTAAAAATCAAATAATTATAAAATAATCCCCATTAATACTTACATAAATAGCAAACGTTTGCTCAATATATGTAATCTATGCTATTCTACGCCACGTTTTTAATTAAAAAATTGAGAAAATAGCATGTCAAAAACTGCACAAATTGCCGTTGTGATGGGTTCCAAAAGCGATTGGGCTACCATGCAAGAGGCAACTCAGATTTTAGATGAATTAAAAGTACCTTATCATGTGGAAGTCGTCTCTGCCCATCGTACGCCTGATAAACTTTTTGAATTTGCTGAAAATGCACAAAAAAATGGCTATAAAGTAATTATTGCTGGGGCTGGCGGTGCGGCACATTTACCTGGTATGATCGCAGCGAAAACCCTTGTGCCAGTGCTGGGTGTGCCAGTAAAAAGTTCTATGTTAAGTGGCGTAGATAGCCTTTATTCAATTGTGCAAATGCCAAAAGGGATTCCAGTCGGAACATTAGCAATTGGCCCTGCGGGTGCGGCAAATGCTGGGTTGTTAGCCACACAAATTCTAGCAAGTTGGGATGCAGAATTGCTTTCACGCTTGCAATCTTTCCGTGAAAGCCAAACGAGTAATGTGCTTGATAATCCCGATCCACGCACATAAAAACATCTTTAGATCTGACCGCACTTTTAAAGTGCGGTTGTTTTTTTTCGTAAATTTAACGAGAAATATTATGCAAAACTCCACCTTATACCCAACGGTTTATGTACTCGGCAACGGACAACTCGGCAGAATGTTAGGCTACGCGGGCGCACCTTTAGATATTTATGTTGAACCCTTAGCCTTCAATGCGCCAGTTTTTGACTTACCTGAAAATGCGATCATCACGGCAGAAATTGAACGCTGGGAAAAAACGCCTTTGACTGAATTACTCGGCAATCATAAAAACTTCGTCAATCAACATGTATTTGGATTATTGGCAGATCGTTTTACTCAAAAATCCTTACTTGATGAACTCAATCTTTCGACCTCGCCTTGGTGTTTATTAAAAGATAAAACGCAATGGAATGATATTTTCCAAACTGTTGGCGAGAAAGTTGTCGTCAAACGTAGAACAGGCGGATATGATGGGCGTGGTCAATGGATTATCAGCGATGAAAATAAAGCGGACATCACCGATGACTTATTTGGTGAAGTGATCGCAGAAAAATTTATTCCTTTTGATTATGAAATTTCTATTGTAGGCGCAAGATTTAAAAATGGCGAAAAGCGTTTTTATCCCGTTACGCATAACCTGCAACAAAACGGTATTTTGCGTTACAGTGTGGTTGATAGTGCATTTCCTCAACAATCCGCACAACAAAAACAAGCTGAAACAATGCTCGGCAAAATTATGGATAAATTAGGCTATGTGGGTGTCATGGCAATGGAATGTTTTGTTGTTGGCGACAAATTACTGATTAACGAACTTGCGCCTCGCGTACATAACAGTGGACATTGGACACAACTAGGATGTGCTATTAGTCAATTTGAATTACATTTACGTGCTCTACTTGATTTGCCAACGCCTGAATTACAAACATTCGCCTCAAGTGTAATGGTAAATTTAATCGGCACAAACCATAACCCAAAATGGCTTAATACACCGTTTGCACAACTTCATTGGTACGGTAAAGAAGTGAGGGCTGGGCGTAAGGTTGGGCATATCAATCTTTCTCATCCCAATAAAGCGGTCATTATTCAACAATTAGAAAAGCTCCGAATTGAATTACCCGAAGATTATCAATCGGGATTAAATTGGGCGATTGAAAAACTAAAATAATGTAAAAAATGACCGCACTTTTTGATAAATATTTAAAAATATTAAAGTGCGGTTAATTTTTATAAAAATCTTTCTTGATAAAATAAAACGGCTGAAGTATAAAATTATCCATCACACAACTGATACATAAGGAAAAGCTATGTTTGAACATATTAAAGCGGCACCAGCCGATCCAATCTTAGGCTTAGGCGAAGCATTCAAATCCGAAACTCGCGAAAATAAAATTAACTTGGGTATTGGCGTTTATAAAGATGCGCAAGGCACAACCCCGATTATGCGTGCAGTGAAAGAAGCAGAAAAACGCTTATTTGATAAGGAAAAAACGAAAAATTATCTGACTATCGATGGTATTGCTGATTATAACGAACAAACAAAAGCGTTACTTTTCGGTAAAGATTCTGAAGTCATCAAATCTAATCGTGCAAGAACAGTACAAAGTTTAGGCGGAACAGGCGCATTACGCATTGCGGCAGAATTTATTAAACGTCAAACTAAAGCACAAAATGTTTGGATCAGCACCCCAACTTGGCCAAACCACAATGCCATTTTCAATGCCGTCGGTATGACAATTCGTGAATATCGTTATTATGATGCTGAACGCAAAGCCCTTGATTGGGATCATTTACTTGAAGATTTAAGCCAAGCAAGCGAAGGCGATGTGGTGCTTTTACACGGTTGTTGCCATAATCCGACTGGTATTGACCCTACTCCAGAACAATGGCAAGAATTAGCCGCACTTTCGGCGAAAAACGGCTGGTTGCCACTCTTTGACTTTGCTTATCAAGGTTTAGCCAATGGATTAGATGAAGACGCTTATGGCTTGCGTGCTTTTGCGGCAAACCACAAAGAATTGTTAGTAGCGAGTTCATTCTCGAAAAACTTTGGTTTATATAATGAACGTGTTGGTGCATTTACCCTTGTGGCAGAAAATGCAGAAATTGCATCAACCGCATTAACACAAGTGAAATCAATTATTCGTACACTCTACTCTAACCCAGCATCTCACGGCGGCGCAACTGTAGCAACAGTATTAAATGACACTCAACTTCGCCAAGACTGGGAAAATGAATTAACTGAAATGCGTGAACGTATCAAAAAAATGCGTCATTTATTCGTTCAGTTATTAAAAGAATATGGTGCAGAACAAGATTTCAGCTTTATCATTGAACAAAACGGTATGTTCTCTTTCAGTGGATTAACAGGGGAACAAGTGGATCGCTTAAAAGAAGAATTTGCAATTTACGCTGTTCGTTCTGGTCGTATCAATGTGGCTGGTATTACTGAAGATAATATTCGCTATTTATGTGAAAGCATTGTGAAAGTGCTTTAATAGGGTTAGAAATAATATATCCTCTAAAATATTGTAAGTAAAAAATAAAGCCTTGATTATCAAGGCTTTAATTCTATCTAATCATTAACAAATTCTCGGCAATGGTTCATTTGTTGGTAAATCTAATAATTTCTGTGGCTAATTCGTTAATAAATCCATGATGATGGGATGAAATCAAAATAGGTAAGGAAAGTTCATGCAAAAGTGCGGTCAATTTTTCAGTATTTTTTCGATCTAATCCATTGGTGGGTTCATCTAATAATAAGATTTTTGGCTGCATCGCTAAAACACCTGCAAGTGCGGTGAAATTTTTCTCACCACCAGATAGGGTATGTACCATACGATCTTTTAAACCTGTGATACCAAGACGTTCTAATTGCTGCTCTGCAATATGATACGCCTGCTCTCTAGGCACATTTTGGTTTAATGGCCCAAAAGCAATATCATCCAACACTGTTGGGCCAAAAAGTTGATCATCGGCATTTTGAAAACAAATACCAATCGTGCCACGAAAGGGTGCAAAATCTTTTTCTTCACGACAAACTTTGCCAAATAATTTAATTTCCCCTTTGGTTACAGGAACAAATCCCAACAAAGCAAGGAGTAAAGTGGTTTTTCCTGAACCAATTTCCCCTTGTACGAAAAGACGTTTTTGACCTTCCAAGGTAAAACTCAAATCTTGAATAATCGCTCTACCATTGCGTTCTATACAAAGATTATTTACAGCTAACATGTTATTTTTCTCTCTTTTTGCCAAACTGAAAACCACGACATTTTAACGCCATTTGTGCCGTTTCGGCTTTCAATAGGGCATGAATCAATAATAAAGCGACACTTTGAGCTGTCACATAAAGGGTTCGGCGATTAAGCCCAGGACGAAATCCACGAGCGCGCATGGCAATATCCATTTTTTGACGCAATTCGCCAAGCAATGCAATGTAACGTACGGTCAGCACAAACAGTTGAATTAATTTTTCTGGCAAAGGCAATTTACCAATGGCTTGAACAAGTACTGCATCATTAATATTCCACAAAAAAAGCCAAAGAGAAATCAGCAATAAATGAGTCCGCAAGCTCAATTTTTCTGCTAATTCGATGCCTTGAAAATTGAGTTCAATGCCATTTTCTCCAATTTGCCAACTTAATGTCGCCCACATTAAAGCAATAAAAATGACTAAAGCAAACCAACGTTTAAGGTAAGGCAAAAAAGATTTTTGACTGAACAGCAGTGAAATAAAAAAGAGAGAAACTGCAAGCACATTAAGGGGGATAAGCCAAGTGAGATCACTCAATCCACTAATGATTAGCCCCCAAATAAACAGATAAATCAACCTAAAGTGCGGTTGAAATAAACGGTAAATTTTCATTAAGAGACATTCTGGGTACGATTCATGACTTCAGGATACATTTTACCAAGCAAGGTAATCACCCCTACGCTGATAATACTATCCAAAATAAATACCGGAAGATGAGAGACTAGCAAGAGCCAAACAAGATTCAGATAACTTTTTCCACCATCTAACATCAGCACAAAAGAAGCAAGCGCGCCTGCCCCGCCAACGCCAATTACGCCAGCTCCAATACCAACTAATAAGCGATCTTTTAATGCCATGTGCGGTTGTAAACGAGAACGGAAAAGATAATAAGCGATCACAGCTGGTATTGCCATCACGCAAAGATTGACACCTAACACGGCAAATCCGCCAAAAGAAAAGAAGATGACTTGCAATAAAAGTGCGATAAGAAACGCAGGAAAAACAGCCCACCCAAGGAATAAACCAGCCATACCATTTAAAATTAAATGCACGCTACCAATTCCTACAGGCACATGAATGGTTCCTGCCACAAAAAATGCAGCGGCAAAAAGTGCGGTGAGCGGTAAACGTTCTGATTCTAAACGACGTAACCCCACAGCAATGCCCGCAACAGCAAGCACTGCACCAGCTAATAAAATAGGCGTATGTAACACGCCTTCAGATAAATGCATTAAATACGTCCTTGTTTAATTTTACGCGCATTACGTAAAGCAATAAGTCCAGCAATACCAACGATATAACCGATTCCACCTAAAATATCATGCAAATAAATTTTATCTTTTAAATGCGCAATATCTTCACGAAGCAGCATTAAATCTGCACCGCTTTGATTTTCTGCAGATGTATGAGCGGCAACAACGGACGCACGGTGTCCTTCATCGCCTTCCACCACCACTTTTAAGGTTGTGTGTGGCACATCAGCAATAGAAAGCTTAAATGCACCTTGGCGGTCTGTTTTTCCAGTTAAAACGGGATCAGAAACACCTGAGCGGAAAACTTCTAAATAAGTTTCAGCTGCTGGGGTCATATCAGAATAATAGGATTTGCCAGAGAGTGTTTGCCCATCATATTGGGCAAACACATAAAGTGCGTGGGCATAAGCATTCGGGAGATAGCAAGCCGCAAAAAGTGCGGTTAAAAAAGCAAATTTTTTCATCCCAAATCCATATTATTGTGCGTCAAAAGTTAGCATATATTCCACAGAACGACGATCGTAATCTGCATTATTTGTTACTTTTTCCTCAAACTCTGCCCATACTTTGTTGAAGCCTTTAGTTGGCGTAAATTGAGCGATACCTTTTTCATTAGTTAAATTGAACGGTGCATCTTCACTCACGCCCACTTTTATGCCTTGAACTGGTTTACTGTTATGTAAAACAAGGATAGAAAGCGGTTTATTCGCTTGTGCTTTTTCTTGAGGAATCAATTCGTATACTTGTTGATGAGATTTGAAAGATTCAGCATCCCATTTCAAAATCGCTTTACCAAATTTAACAGGATTAGTACTAAATTCTGCTGTTGGTTCTTCACGTTTTGTTTTTTCAACGTATTTACCGCTTGGTAGTTTTGACCATACACCATTATCAAAATGAACGAAAACTAAATCTGATTTAGGCATAAGATATGCTTCGCCATTTCTGAATTGATAATCAACTGCGGTTAATTTTCCTTGCGCATTTAAGGCTTGAATAGATTTAAGTTTAGATTCTGGATAGGTTTCAGTTTGTTCATGTCCAAATTTCACCACGTATTCATCTTGCGATGAAGCAGGCTCAAGCCAAACATTGTGTGCGTTAGCAACAGACATACCTAAAAGTGCGGTTAATCCCACAGCAATTTTTTTTAATTCCATTTTGGATACTCCTTGTTTGTTTAAGAAAATCTAGGCGTATGATAAAATATGAAGTAACTTTAGAATCAAGTCATTTTTTAAGGAAATTGATGAAAATTGGAGCACTTGCTAAAGCCCTAGGCTGTACCGTAGAAACCATCCGTTATTATGAACAACAAGGTTTAATCCCGCCCCCAAAACGTACTTCAGGCAATTTTCGGCAATATAATGAAGAACATTTGCAACGTTTATCATTTATTTGTAACTGCCGAAATTTAGATATTTCATTAAGTGAAATAAAAAGCCTACTGAATTTAGAAAATGCCTCCAAACAACAAGCAGAAGAAATTAATCGTGTGTTAGATAAACACATTAAAGAGGTGGCAACAAGGATTCACGAACTCGCCCATTTACGGATGAAATTAATGGAATTACGTGAAAAAACAGTCTCGAATGATGAAGATCCAATGAAATTGCTATTGCAACATAGTGGCGTGAAATTTGTGCGATTAAAATAACCGCACTTTTAGATTATGGCTGACTAGATAAACGCTGTTTTGCTTCCTGATTACCTAATTCAGCCGCTTTTTTCAACCATTCTAAGGATTTTTTAGGCTGGTTTTGTGAGAGATAAATATTACTTAACATCATCATCGCATCCGTATCTTTAGCTTGAGCTGTACGTTCAAAAAGCTTAATGGCCTGCTCTGTATTTTGTTTGACGTAATCGCCACGCAGATACATAACGCCAAGGTTATTTAGCCCTTTCACACTGCCCTTCTCTGCCGCTTCGCTAAACCACCAATAAGCCTTTTCGTAGTCTCTTGCCGTGCCACGCCCAAGGTTATATAACATACCTAGATTGCTTTGAGCAGTGGTGTTTCCCTCTAACGCCATCGGATACATAATATCGAAAACGTCGATCCATTGATGGTTATTGGCAAACTCTTGTGCCAAATTCATTCTTGCTTGATCATCCATTTTCGGACTCGCTGTAACATCAACGGTTTTCATTGCCCAAATAGGCAAACTAAAACAAAGTAATACTATATGAAAAAATAACTTCAGTTTCATTTACAAGGTTGCTACTAAAAGTAAAATAAAAAACACGGCAGTAATCGCAAATTCGATTAGTCCAACTTGCATAACAGAAAGCTTTTTAGTGGGCAAATAAACGGCTCGCACTAATCCAGGCACAAAAGCTAATGCTAAAATAAATTGTTGCGAAACCACAAAAATCAGCGCACATAATAAGTGAAAAATCACTGATGCCCAAAAATAACGTGGATTTTTTCGTTCACGCATCATTGATTTTACATAAAGTGTTGTTCCAATAAAAAATAATGTTGGATAAATCGCCACCCAAAGTATTTTTTCATCAAAAGTGCGGTCAGAAAAGTAATAGGATCCCATTCCAGCTAGAGCAAAAATTAAGATCCCTGCCAAGTCATTCCATAAATTGCGCTCATCTTTTTTCTTGGTGAAATAAATATTCACCGCAACAAACGGTAACATGGCAAACATAAAATACAACACTTGCCAATTATAAATTAATGCAGGAATCGCAAAAATCACGGCGGCAGCAAAATAAATCACAGACCATTTTTTATATAACTCAAGATTTTTACCTTTAAACAAATTCAAAAAAGGATAAGTCATCAAATAAAGCGAAAACCATCCTAATAATAAAAATAAGTGTGCCCATACTGGATTAGCAAGCAACATACCGTAAATAAAAGGCACCAATGCCATAACAATAGCACCGTGCTGATTAGAAATAAGCAGTTTCATAATAATTAAATAATTGAGAATAATTGTCGGATATTTTAGCCTAGTAAAGAGGATTTTACAAAGCAGTAAAGGCTATTTAGAATAGAAGAAAACACCCCAAAGGAGAACCCTATGACAATTCAACGCATTTTACCCAGTGCACGTTTAAGTGAAGTTTCAATTCATAACAACCTCGCCTATTTTGCAGGGCAAGTTCCAGAATTAACCATCGAGCAAAATGCCTACGAACAAACCAAAGAAGTATTAGGTTTAATTGATAAATTGTTAGCAGAAATTGGCTCCAATAAAAGAAATATTTTAACTGCGCAAATTTTCTTAGCTGATATGAAAGATTATGCACAATTAAATCAAGCTTGGGATGAATGGGTCGATCATGTTAGCCCACCAAGTCGAGCGACAGTGGAAGCTAAATTAGCGGATCCTCGTTGGAAAGTTGAAATTGTTATTATTGCAACTTGTTAGTTTTTTAAGCCGAATAAACAGGAGAATATTATGGAAAATTTGACCAATGAAATTTGGGTAGCAATTGGTATCGCTTTTATTGTTGGATTATTTATTGGTTACATTATTGTGCGTTTAACCAAAGGCTCCGTAAAACATCAAGCTAAAACAGAAGCTGAATTAAAAACAGTCAAAACCCAACTTGATACACAAAAGGCGCAAATCGAAAAACATTTCGCAGAAAGTGCTGAGTTATTCAAAACCTTAATTAACGATTATCAAAAACTTTATCGCCACTACGCAACCTCTTCCAATAACTTACTGGGCGAAAAAGATCAAAAAGGTTTATTTACCCAACAGTTAATTACTGCAACAGATAAATCTCAAAGTGAACAGCCTAGAGATTATTCGGAGGGTGCATCAGGCTTATTTAAAGAAAATAAAGAAGAAAATTAAAAAGTGCGGCTAAAAATAGAAATATTTTTAGCCGTTTATTATTCTATTATTGCGTTGATTTTTTAGATTTTTTCCATTTCCAAAAAAAGAATAGTACAAGTAACCCAATAAATATATAAATCACAATTTGACCTTTTTGAATTTGTGTATGTAGCCAATCTAAATTTTTAGCCCCCAATTCCCCAAGATAAATCCAAATAGGTACAGAAATAATCGCAGCACAGAAATCTATTAAAACAAAACGAACATAACTTACACGGCGTGTAATACCTGATACCATATAAATTGGAGCACGTAAACCGGGTAAAAATCGTGCAACAAACAGTACTCGATTGCCATATTGACTGAATTTTTCACGCACCATTCTTAAACGCTGTAATGTTACGATTCTACGTATTGGTCGGAAACGTAAAATTTTCGTGCCATAAATTCGACCAAGCCAATACATACAGGAATCGCCAGCAAGCACACCAATCATACTAACCAGTAACATCAAATGAGAATTGACATTTTCTGGATAAAGCCCCGCAATGACACCACCTGAAACTAATGTTATATCTTCTGGAATAGGTACACCAAATCCACAAATAATTAAAACAAAAAGAACAGCCCAATAACCATATTCAGTAAAAAATCCAATTAAAAATTCCATTTGTTCCTGCTTTTTTATTATATTAATAGATGTGATAAAAAATTGGTTCACATTCTAATCTTTTCAGGGTAAAAAACCTAGAAAAAGTTTGCTTTGAAAAGAGGGATATTCTATAATTCGCCGTCTCAAAGCGTGGCCAGTGCTTGTCTTTGAGAACAATATTTGGAAAATTGCTGGGTCGCCTGCAATTTTCTTTCTTTTAACATTTAATTTCAAGAGAACATTAAAATGGCATTTAAATTTAACGCTGAAGTTCGTACAGCGCAAGGTAAGGGTGCGAGCCGCCGCCTGCGTCACAATGGTCAAATTCCTGCAATCGTTTATGGTGGCAGCGAAGAGCCAGTTTCAATCATCTTAAACCACGATGAATTAAACAACGCGCAAGCACATGAATCTTTCTATTCTGAAGTGATTACTTTAGTGATCGGTGGTAAAGAAGTTGCAGTTAAAGTACAAGCAATGCAACGTCACCCATTCAAACCAAAATTGGTTCACATTGACTTCAAACGCGCATAATTCTAGTTCACGCATTTAAATAAAATAACAAAAAAGCTAAGACATTCATCTTAGCTTTTTTCTTACATATTCATTGTTTCTCAATAAATATCTAAACTTTAATTTTTGATCAAATAACGATTTTTGCAAGTTATTACGAAGATATTGAAAATATGGCTGGGGTACTAGGATTCGAACCTAGGAATGCTGAGATCAAAACCCAGTGCCTTACCGCTTGGCGATACCCCAATTAGAGAAATCTTTGATTAGATATAAAGAAGATTTATTTGATAGTATGGCTGGGGTACTAGGATTCGAACCTAGGAATGCTGAGATCAAAACCCAGTGCCTTACCGCTTGGCGATACCCCAACGACTATTTGAACTACAAAGCGATAAATGGTGCGGGACGAGGGACTTGAACCCACACACCTCTCGGCGCCAGAACCTAAATCTGGTGCGTCTACCAATTTCGCCAGTCCCGCAAATTTGGTGGCTACAGCGAGATTCGAACTTGCGACCCCAACATTATGAGTGTTGTGCTCTAACCAACTGAGCTATGTAGCCATCACTTAATTTGCTTAACCATATCGGCTTTGCGGGGCGTATTATGCTAATTTTGATGATCCTCGTCAAATACTTTTTTACAAAAAAAGTAATTTTATGTTTGTTTGGTTATTAATGAAGCATATCACTTATTTTTTATTCATTTAAACAACTTATATGGCTTTCTCAACAGCCAAATTTTTCCTAATCCTATTTTTTCTTTTATGCGTTCATTTATTGTTAATTAAAATTTATTTGACAAAAAATGATGAAATCGTTATTTCTATACCCACTATTCTAAAAAAAACACAACATCTAGGAGTATCTTATGCCCCATCTCTCAGTCGCCAAATTTGGCGGAACATCTGTTGCTAACCACGATGCGATGACAGCTTGTGCAAAAATTGTCATTGCCGATCCCAATACATGCGTAGTTGTGCTTTCTGCATCAGCTGGTGTAACAAATTTATTAGTGGCTTTAGCAAATGGTGTAAAAGCGACAGAACGTGAAAAATTAATTGGCAATGATCTGCATATCACTTCAGGTGTGGCAAAGCGTATTTTTGATACTGTTCAATCTTATAATGTGCGAATGATTAGTTATGGGGCAAGTACCAACAATGTTTGTATGTTAGTACAAAGTGAACATTCTGATGAAATTGTACGCTCGTTACACAAATCCTTATTTGAATAAAATTTAAACCTAAAGTGCGGTGAAAAATCACCACACTTTTTCTTTTATATCATTGAGATTAAAGCCGAAAAAGAGTAAAGTAAACGGCTGTTCATTTAACTAATTTAACCGAATAAAAGGCGGAAATTATGGGAAAAAGCGTTGTTATCTTAGGCGCACAATGGGGCGATGAAGGTAAAGGAAAAATCGTTGATCTTTTGACGGATCGCGTAAAATACGTAGTTCGTTATCAAGGCGGTCATAACGCAGGTCACACACTTATTATCAATGGCGAAAAAACCGTATTACGTTTAATTCCATCTGGTATGTTACATCCAAACGTAACTTGCTTAATTGGTAATGGCGTTGTGGTTTCGCCTGAAGCATTAATGAAAGAAATGGGCGAACTTGAAAGCCGAGGTATTAAAGTTCGTGAACGTTTATTAATTTCAGAAGCTTGTCCTTTGATTCTGCCTTATCACGTTGCAATGGATCACGCGCGCGAAGCAGCCCTTGGCAAAAAAGCTATAGGTACAACTGGTCGTGGTATTGGTCCAGCTTATGAAGATAAAGTAGCTCGTCGTGGTTTACGCGTAGGCGATTTATTTAATAAAGAAGCCTTTGCCGAAAAACTCAAAAATATCCTTGAATACTATAATTTCCAATTGGTGAACTACTACAAAGTTGAACCTGTCGATTATCAAAAAACCTTAGATGATGTAATGGCAATTGCCGATGTAATCACAGGTATGGTGGCAGACATCACTACAATTCTTGATACTGCGCGCAAAAATGGCGAACATATTTTATTTGAAGGCGCACAAGGGACAATGTTAGATATCGACCACGGTACTTATCCGTATGTAACCAGCTCAAACACAACGGCTGGTGGTGTTGCAACAGGCTCTGGTTTTGGCCCGCGCAATCTTGATTATGTACTTGGTATCATCAAAGCTTACTGTACTCGTGTAGGTGGAGGCCCATTCACAACTGAATTATTTGATGATGTGGGAGCTGAAATTGCGCGTAAAGGTAACGAATTTGGTGCGGTAACAGGTCGTCCACGTCGTTGCGGTTGGTTTGATGCCGTCGCCATTCGCCGTGCAATCCAACTTAACTCTATTTCTGGTTTCTGTATGACTAAACTAGACGTATTAGATGGTTTTGATGAAGTAAAAATCTGTGTTGCTTACAAAATGCCAAATGGCGAAATCGTTGAATATGCACCGTTAGCGGCGAAAGATTGGGAAGGTGTAGAACCAATTTATGAAACATTACCTGGCTGGAAAGAAAATACTTTCCGCATCACAGATGTAAATAAATTGCCACAAAACTGTATTAACTATATTAAACGTATTGAAGAAGTGACTGGCGTACCAATTGATATTCTTTCAACAGGCCCTGATCGTGTGGAAACAATGATTTTACGTGATCCATTCGCCGCTTAATTTCTTTTGATTTTCAGACCGCACTTTAAAAGTGCGGTCTTTTTTTATATTTTTTACTATTCTTCAATAGAACGTAATAATTCATTGATGCCCACTTTTCCTAAAGTTTTTGCATCCACTTTTTTCACGATCACTGCACAGTATAAGCTATATTTTCCACATTTTGATGGAAGGCTACCTGATACCACCACAGAACCTGCTGGTACACGGCCGTAATGAATTTCGCCTGTTTCACGATCATAAATTTTGGTTGATTGACCAATGAATACGCCCATTGAAATAACACAACCATCTTCAACGATAACACCCTCAACCACTTCTGAACGTGCACCAATAAAACAGTTATCGCCGATAATGGTTGGGTTAGCTTGTAATGGTTCTAACACGCCGCCGATGCCTACACCACCCGATAAATGCACGTTTTTACCAATTTGTGCGCATGAACCAACCGTCGCCCAAGTATCTACCATGGTGCCTTCGCCAACGTAAGCACCAATGTTTACATAAGATGGCATTAATACGCAGTTTTTAGAAATGTATGCACCTTTACGCACCGTTGCAGAAGGCACAACACGGAAACCTTCTTCAGTAAAACGTTCTTCAGTGTAATCCGCAAATTTTAATGCCACTTTGTCGTAATATTTTGTTTCTGCGCCATCAATGATTTGGTTATCGTTAATGCGGAAAGATAGCAATACCGCTTTTTTTAACCATTGATGTGTTACCCATTCGCCAGCAATTTTTTCGGCTACACGATATTTTCCAGAATCTAATCCTTCGATCACTTCTTCAATTGCCGCACGCGTTTCTGCATCAACGGTTTTTGGTGTAATTTCTGCACGTTTTTCAAATGCAGCTTCAATAATTGCTTGTAAATTTGACATAGAACTTCCTATATACGTTGTGAATAAAACGGCGTTAGTTTTACCATATTTTAAACGGGCAAGCAAAACACCGAAAAAAATCACCGCACTTTGTAGAAACAAAACTGCGGTGATAATAAAAAGTTAGTTTGATTAAAAGATTGAAAGTGCAAGCCCCACGACAACAGACATACTAAAAACAACCATAATCATTGCATAACCAAAATCGCTCATTTTGTTCTCCTCATAAAAAATAACGCAGACATTCTAGCAAGAATAATACGAAAAAATCACTTCTTTTTATAAAAAATTTGCAATAAAGATGACTAAATTCTCAACAAACCTTTATAATAGGAAAAATTTTTTAGGGATTTAAATATATGGCAACAATTAAAGATGTGGCAAAAATGGCTGGTGTGTCCACCACAACCGTATCTCACGTAATTAATAAAACCCGTTTCGTTGCAAAAGATACGGAAGAAGCGGTGTTATCCGCAATTAAACAACTTAATTATTCCCCTAGTGCTGTGGCACGCAGTTTAAAAGTCAATACCACCAAATCCATTGGTATGATTGTGACAACCAGTGAAGCACCGTATTTTGCCGAAATAATCCATTCTGTTGAAGAACATTGCTATCGACAAGGTTATTCTTTATTTTTGTGTAACACACAAAATGATCCTGAAAAAGTCAAAAATCATTTAGAAATGTTGGCAAAAAAAAGGGTCGATGGTTTGCTTGTAATGTGTTCTGAATATACTCAGGATTCATTGGATTTACTTTCATCATTTTCCACTATTCCAATGGTTGTAATGGATTGGGGGCCAAATGCCAATACCGATGTGATTGATGATCATAGTTTTGATGGCGGTTATTTAGCAACCAAACATCTTATAGAGTGCGGTCATAAAAAAATCGGGATTATCTGCGGCGAACTCAATAAAACTACCGCAAGAACGCGTTATGAAGGCTTTGAAAAAGCAATGGAAGAAGCTAAATTAACAATCAATCCGTCTTGGGTACTAGAGGGTGCATTTGAGCCTGAAGATGGCTATGAATGTATGAATCGTTTACTGACTCAAGAGGAATTACCAACCGCCCTATTCTGCTGTAACGATGTGATGGCACTCGGTGCAATATCAGCACTAACAGAAAAAGGCTTGCGTGTGCCAGAGGATATGTCAATTATCGGCTATGATGATATTCACGCCTCACGTTTCTACGCACCACCATTAACCACCATTCATCAATCAAAACTACGTTTAGGCAGACAGGCAGTAAATATTCTGTTAGAACGAATTACTCACAAAGATGAAGGTGTTCAACAATATAGTCGTATCGATATAACCCCTGAGCTTATCATTCGAAAATCCGTTAAATCGATTTTATAAACTTAGCAAAAATAGACCGCACTTTTTAAACAATCCCTAAAAAGTGCGGTTCTTTTTTAGCTATTTTTTAGCTTTTCTTGATTATTTTCAAAATTTCTCTGAATAGCATTTGCCCTCCACCCTATTTTTAGTTATATCTATCGCCAACTGACAAATTTTATTTTTTACTTTTAGGAGTTCCTATGACACAAGAGTACAGTACTCTGCGCAATAACATTAGTATGTTAGGGCGTTTTCTCGGAGAAACCATTAATGATGCACAGGGCGAGGATATTCTTGAGTTAATCGAAAACATTCGTAAACTTTCTCGTAATTCTCGTGCTGGCGATGATAAAGCAAGACAAGCATTGCTCGATACGCTCGGTAGTATTTCTAATGAAAATATTATTCCCGTCGCACGTGCTTTCAGTCAATTTTTAAACCTCACTAACATAGCAGAACAATATCAAACAATTTCCCGTGAACATTCTCTTGCACAAAGTTCTTCTCAATCCTTAAGCGAACTTTTCAAACGCTTAAAAGAACAAAATGCTTCAGTGGAAGAGGTGCATAAAACCGTCGAAAAATTATTAATTGAGCTTGTTCTGACCGCACATCCAACAGAAACAACACGTCGTTCATTAATTCATAAACACATTGAAATCAATAAATGTTTAAGCAAGCTAGAACATCATGATTTAACGGAAAAAGAACGCAATATTATTGAGCGTCTATTACTTCGTTTAATCGCTGAAGCATGGCATACCAACGAAATTCGTACTGTTCGTCCAACACCATTTGATGAAGCGAAATGGGGCTTTGCGATGTTAGAAAACAGTTTGTGGCAAGCTGTGCCAGAATTTTTACGCCAACTCAACGAAACCACCCGTGAATTTTTAGGTTATGACTTGCCAGTAGGATTAAAACCTGTGCGTATTTCCTCTTGGATGGGCGGCGACCGTGATGGAAATCCATTTGTTACCGCACAAATTACCAAAAAAGTACTTTATTTTGCCCGCTGGAAAGCGGCGGATTTATTCTTACAAGACATCAGCAAATTAGCCGATGAACTTTCAATGATGAAATGTAGCGATGAATTTCGTGATAAATACGGCGAACATTTAGAACCCTATCGTTTCGTAGTAAAAAATTTACGCAATCAACTTACAGCAACATTAGCTTATTTTGATGATCACTTATCTAATCGCACACCAAGAGTCTCCGAAAGCGAGATTATTTTGGAAGATAATCAACTGTGGGAACCGCTTTACGATTGTTATCAATCTTTAATTCAATGTGGTATGCGCATTATTGCAAATGGTTCATTGTTGGATATTTTGCACCGTATTAGTTGTTTTGGCGTGACACTTTCCCAAATGGATATTCGCCAAGAAAGCACCCGTCACACCGATGCCATTGCTGAAATCACGCGCTATATTGGTTTAGGCGATTACTCTCAATGGATGGAAGACGATAAACAGGCTTTCTTAATTCGTGAATTAAGCTCTCGTCGTCCATTAATTCCGCAAAACTGGACGCCATCGCCTGAAACCAAAGAAATTTTAGATACTTGTAAAGTCATTGCTCAACAAAAACAAGGTGTAATAGCTTGTTATGTTATTTCGATGGCGCGCAGTGCATCTGATGTTTTAGCCGTTCATTTACTCTTAAAAGAATCAGGCGTGCCATATCATATTCCTGTTGTGCCATTATTTGAAACCTTAGAGGATTTAGATGCAGCCGAAAAAGTGATGACTCAACTTTTCAATGTGGGTTGGTATCGTGGCGTCATCAATAATCGTCAAATGGTAATGATTGGCTATTCAGATTCGGCAAAAGATGCGGGAATGATGGCAGCCTCTTGGGCACAATACCGTGCACAAGAAGCCTTAGTGAATTTAACAGAAAAACTTGGCATTGAACTCACTTTATTCCACGGACGTGGTGGCACAATTGGTCGTGGCGGTGCGCCAGCACATGCGGCATTACTTTCTCAGCCACCTCGTTCCTTAAAAAATGGTTTACGTGTAACAGAACAAGGCGAAATGATTCGCTTCAAACTGGGTTTACCCGCAGTAGCAGTAGAAACCTTTGATCTTTACGCCAGCGCCATTTTAGAAGCAAATCTTTTACCACCACCAGAACCGAAACCAGAATGGCGCACTATAATGGACGAGCTTTCCACGATTTCTTGCGATATTTATCGTGGTGTGGTGCGTGGCGATAAAGATTTTGTGCCTTATTTCCGCAGTGCGACGCCAGAACAGGAACTCTCCAAATTGCCGCTTGGCTCTCGCCCTGCAAAACGCAATCCAAATGGCGGCGTGGAAAGTTTACGTGCGATCCCGTGGATTTTTGCCTGGATGCAAAACCGTTTAATGCTGCCAGCTTGGTTAGGGGCTGGTGCAGCTATTCGTCAAGTTATTGAACAAGGCAAAGGCGATATTATTCATAAAATGTGCGAAAACTGGCCGTTCTTTTCAACGCGAATCGGAATGTTGGAAATGGTATTTAGTAAATCGGATACTTGGCTTTCCCAACAATATGATCAACGATTAGTGAAAAAAGAGCTTTGGTATTTAGGTGAAAATTTACGTAAGCAACTTGAAGATGATATTCAAACTGTGCTTTCACTTTCTCACCAAAGTGAATTGATGTCTGATTTACCTTGGATTGCAGATTCAATTGCATTACGTAATATCTACACGGATCCACTCAATCTACTGCAAGTGGAATTGCTTCACCGTTTCCGTGAAAATCCAGAGCAAGTCAATCCCGATGTGGAACAAGCATTGATGATTACCATCACAGGTATCGCGGCTGGGATGCGCAATACAGGCTAGAAAGATGAAAAAAGTGCGGAAAATTTTCCGCACTTTTTATTCAAATCGATCACTTAATAAAAATTGTAAAACCGCATCCATTCTCAAATGAGGAATGCTCTCCCCTTGTTCTAAAGGCTGAGGTTCAAAACTATCAAAATCAAAGTGCGGTTGTTTTTGCCAAAATTCTGCTCTTGGTAATTTGCTCGGCACCGTTCCCGGATAAAGTGTAATCAGCTGTTTATCAATAGAACGAACCCCTTGAATTGCTTTAATTTCTTTTCCTTGCTGATTCACAATCACTTGCTTTGTGGTACGAACAGCCGCAATGGCGGTATATTCCGTATCGATTCCTTCAAATTCCACATGGCGACCACCCTCTTGCACAATTTGGCGCATTAAACTTACTAAATTAGGAATTTGATCACGAGTAATATGATCCGCCTTTGTCGCAACAAACATTAATCGATCAATTCGCGGAGAAAACAAACGATGAAGAAAATTTCTGCTGCCATAATGGAAATTATTAAATAACTGATTTAAGCCCATTTGCATATCTAAAAAGGCTTGCTGACTGTGATTTAAAGGCGTTAAACAATCCGCCAAAATAACTTGACGATCAAAGGTAGAAAAATAATTTTCGTAAAAACCTTTCACAATTTTATTGCGATAATAATCATAACGTTTTGTCAGCACAGCAAAATAGCTATTTGATTTTGCTGTTTTTTTCAAGGTTCGCCACTGTTCTTCTGAAAGATGAATTAATGGGAAAAATTGTAATGCGGGCGTGCCCTCTAAATCACTCGGCAATACAAATCGCCCAGGCTGAATAAATTGCATGCCTTGCACTTTGCATTGATGTAAATAATCCGTATAACTTTTCGCTATCTTGGCTAAAACATCTTCATTTGCGACCGCACTTAAATCCAAATCCTGCAACATAGCGAGCCAATTCTCCGCCAATTCTTCACGAATGCCTGTTGTTACCTTAATTTGCTCTTGTGACCATTGTTGAAAATCTAGATTTAATAACGGCAAATCGATCAGCCATTCCCCTGGATAATCAAAAATATCTAGATAAAGCGTGCCTCGTTCTTTCAAATGGCGTAGCAAGCCAGATTGGCGTTGAAAACGAATTGCTAAACGCGTTTCACTCACGCCACGAGTAGATTGAAACCATTGAGGCGGATTTTGTGACAAATCATTTAAATTACTTTCATAATCAAAACGTGGCACGCTGAGATCTTGTTGGGATACTCGTTTGACTGCCAAGATCGCACCATTTCTCGCTGCTTCAAACAAGGGCAAATTCTGTGATGAATGTTGATTAATGGAGAGAAGTTGATTGATTAAACTTGTAATAAACGCCGTTTTTCCACTCCGACTTAACCCCGTCACCGCCAAGCGCAAAGTGCGGTCAAAACCACGATTAATAATTTGATTGATTTCCTTTTGAACCCGATTAAACATTCAATATCCTAGCCATTTTTACTAATATGCCTTACAATTTGACACATAATTTATCACAATGCATTTGTTATGTTACGTCTAAATCTGAGATTTTTATCTTTTCTGCTCTGTATAAGCCAAAGTGTAGAATTACAGGCTGCGCCAAGTGTTCCAACATTTTTAACTGAAAATGGCTTAACTTATTGCACCCACGCTTCAGGTTTTTCATTTAATCCGCAAACGGCAGATGCAGGAACCAGTATGAATGTGGTCACGGAACAAATTTATAACAAATTATTTGATATAAAAAATCACAGTGCAACATTAACACCAATGCTGGCGCAATCTTATTCCATTTCAGCTGATGGTAAAGAAATTTTATTAAATTTACGTCACGGCGTAAAATTTCACCAAACCCCTTGGTTTACCCCAACACGTGATTTTAACGCTGAAGACGTAGTATTTTCGATTAATCGTGTATTAGGGCATAATACTTATTTACCAACCTTAGCTGAGGCGAATGTTACCTATAGTAACCCACAATATAAAGTGTTTCACGAACAAGCAAGAAAAGTGCGTTTTCCTTATTTTGATAGCATTAAACTTAACGAAAAAATCAAATCTGTGACCGCACTTTCGCCTCATCAAGTAAAAATTGAATTATTTGAGCCAGATTCCTCCATCTTGTCGCATCTTGCCAGCCAGTATGCCATTATTTTTTCACAAGAATATGCCTATCAATTAAGCGCAGATGACAACCTTACTCAATTAGATACCCACCCAGTAGGCACAGGGCCTTATCAAGTAAAAGATTATGTATATAACCAATATGTTCGCTTAGTGCGTAACGAAAACTATTGGAAAAAAGAAGCAAAAATTCAAAATATTATCGTGGATTTATCTACTGATAGAAACGGGCGACTCGTCAAATTTTTCAATAATGAATGTCAAATAGCCTCTTATCCTGAAGTGAGCCAAATTGGCTTATTAAAGAGCAACGATAAGCACTACTATATGCAATCCACTGACGGAATGAATTTGGCATATCTTGCCTTCAATTTTGAAAAGCCATTGATGCAGGATCGCACCATTCGAGAAGCTATCTCACAAAGTTTGAACCGCGCACGTATTATTCACAACATCTATCACAATACTGCGACAGTGGCGAATAACATTATTCCTGAAGTATCTTGGGCTTCAAGTGTCAATACGCCAGAATTTGAGTTTGATTACAATCCCAAAATCGCCAAAAATAAATTAGCAGATAAAAACCTTTTGTTAAATTTATGGGTAATTAATGAAGAACAAGTCTATAATCCTGCACCTTTTAAAATGGCTGAAATGATAAAATGGGATTTAGCTCAAGCGGGTGTGAAAGTTAAAGTGCGTGCCGTAACTCGTCCATTTTTAACTGCGCAGTTACGCAATCAATCGGAAAATTATGATTTGATTCTATCTGGTTGGTTAGCTGGTAATCTTGATCCTGATGGTTTTATGCGTCCAATTTTAAGCTGTGGAACAAAAAATGAACTCACTAATTTATCTAATTGGTGTAATGAAGAATTTGATCAATTTATGGATCGTGCCATTACCACCTCACATTTAAGTTCACGTGCAAAAGCCTATAATGAAGCCCAAGAACTCGTTTTACGTGAATTACCCATTATTCCTATTGCCAATGTAAAACGAATTTTAGTCGCAAATAGTCGTGTGAAAGGAGTAAAAATGACGCCTTTTGGTAGCTTAGATTTTTCCACCTTATATTTTATTCAGGAGAAACACTAATGTTATGGTCGGTTCTTCGCCATATTCTGTGGGTGGCATTATTATTACTCGTACTATCGTTATTAGGCTTTGTCATTTTATTACGTGATCCTCTTAATGCGAATCTTGTTACACAAAACATTTATATCGGCTATTTCCATTATTTAGGCACCTTGTTACAAGGTGATTTTGGCATTACCTATAACGGTGGAAAATCATTAATGAACCTTATTCTTACGGTTCTTCCTCCCACATTGGAACTTTGTTTCATTACATTGTTTTTGGCATTTATTTTTGGTTTGCCACTTGGCATTATAAGTGCGGTCAATTCTGAACAAGTTTTTGCAAAAAGTTTACAGAGCTTATCTTATGTAGGGCTATCTATTCCAATATTTTGGTTAGCCCCTATTTTACTGTACGTTGCCGCGCTCTCACATTGGGAAATTGCCGCTATTGGACAATATAATTTGCTTTACGAAATTAAATCCATTACGGGATTTCCTGTTATTGATATGTGGTTTATGGAAGTGCCTTATCGTACAAAAATCGTACAAAATATATTGCAACATTTAGCCTTACCAACATTGGTATTGTGTATTTTGCCAACAATGGAAATTATCCGCATTATTCATCAACGAGCAGAATATATTTTGAATCAAAATTTTTCTAAAGTAGCGACAACACGGGGTTGGTCAAAATGGAAAATTCTCCATCAATACGTATTCCGTAATACTTTTCCCCTACTTGTTCCACAAGTACCACGTGTATTCACATTAGTATTAACGCAATGTATGTTGGTAGAAACGGCTTTAGGTTGGCCTGGCATTGGTCGTTGGTTAATTAATGCCGTAAATGAACAAGATTACAACAGCATTGCCGCAGGTGTAATTGTTATTGGTGTATGTATTATTTTGATTGATACATTCACTAAAATATTCACTTTTATACTCGATCCATTTAAAAAGAAAGGTTGGTATGCAAAATAAAGAACCTGATGAATTCCGCGAAAGCACCTCAATCTTTCAAATTTGGTTACGCTTTCGTCAAAATACCATCGCACTTTTTAGCTTTTATTTATTAATCGCATTAATTTTTACCGCACTTTTTGCTAGTTATCTTGCACCTTATGCTGATAATCGACAATTTATTGGGCAAGAATTAATGCCTCCTTCTTGGGTAGATAGAGGAAAAATTGCTTTTTTCTTTGGTACTGATGATTTAGGTCGCGACATATTAAGTCGTTTAATTATGGGTACTCGTTATACCTTAGGTTCTGCTTTACTGGTTGTCTTTTCAGTGGCAATAATAGGCGGCGCACTAGGAATTATTGCAGGACTACTGAAAGGTATTAAAGCTCGTTTTGTCGGGCATATTTTTGATGCTTTTTTATCGTTACCTATTCTATTAATTGCCATTGTTATTTCAACATTAATGGAACCAAGTTTATGGAATGCAATGTTCGCAACACTCTTAGCGATATTGCCGTATTTCATCCATGCAATTTATCAAGCCATTCAACAAGAATTGAAAAAAGATTATGTGCTGATGTTAAAACTTGAAGGCATTTCTAACTGGGAATTATTAAAAAGCACTATTTTACCGAATATTACTGTTATTTATATTCAAGAAGTGGCTCGTGCTTTTGTTATAGCCGTGTTGGATATTAGTGCGTTAAGTTTTATTTCCCTTGGCGCACAACGACCAACCCCAGAATGGGGCGCAATGATTCGAGATTCTTTAGAACTACTCTATCTTGCACCTTGGACGGTATTACTCCCTGGCTTTGCAATTATTTTTACTATTTTATTAAGCATTATTTTCAGTAATGGCTTAACTAAAGCCATCAATCAACATCAAGAATAGCTTATGGCACTTTTAGACATTTGTAACCTCAATATTGAAATTCAAACCTCCAATGGACATATAAAAATTGTAGATGGCGTCAATCTTTCCCTTAACGAAGGAGAAATCACTGGATTAGTTGGTGAATCAGGCTCAGGAAAAAGCTTAATCGCTAAAGTCATTTGTAATGCAATCAAAGAAAATTGGATTATTACTGCCGATCGCTTTCGTTTTCACGATGTCGAATTACTTAAACTCAGTCCTAATAAACGACGTAAGATTGTCGGCAAAGAAATTTCAATGATTTTCCAAAATCCCTTATCTTGCCTTGATCCAAGCCGAAAAATAGGGAAACAACTCATCCAAAATATTCCTAATTGGACATTTAAAAATAAATGGTGGAAATGGTTTGGGTGGAAAAAAAGACGTGCTATTGAATTGTTACATCGCGTAGGAATTAAAGATCATCGTGATATTATGGCAAGCTATCCTAACGAACTGACAGAAGGCGAAGGACAAAAAGTTATGATCGCAATGGCTGTCGCTAATCAGCCACGTTTATTAATCGCAGATGAACCAACAAATGCATTAGAATCAACCACTGCCCTACAAGTTTTTCGTTTACTTTCCAGTATGAACCAAAATCAGGGAACAACAATTTTACTTACGAGTAACGATATTAAAAGTATTAGTGAATGGTGCGATCAAATTTCAGTGCTTTATTGTGGGCAAAATACCGAATCTGCCCCGACTGAAATATTAATCGAAAGTCCCCATCATCCTTATACCCAAGCCTTAATTAATGCAGTACCCGATTTTACTCAACCTTTGGGATTTAAAACTAAATTGGGTACGTTAGAAGGCACCGTGCCTATTTTAGAGCAAATGCCAATTGGCTGTCGTCTTGGCCCAAGATGCCCTTTTGCACAAAAAAAATGTATGGAAAAACCAAGACGATTGAAAATAAAACAACACGAATTTTCTTGTCATTATCCTATTAATTTACGAGAAAAAAATTTCAAAGAAAAAACAACCGCCACCCCTTTTATACTTAATTGCAAAGGAAATGAATAATGCCCTTATTACAAGTGGAAGATTTAACTAAAACTTTTAAAGGTCACGCCAGTTTATTTGGTCGAAATCAATTCAATGCAGTGGATAAAGTGAGTTTTACCCTTGAACGTAAACAAACACTTGCAATCATTGGCAATAATGGCTCTGGTAAATCAACCCTAGTGAAAATGATAGCAGGTATTATTCCGCCAACTTCTGGTCGAATTTTATTTAATGATCGAGAATTACAATATCAGGATGTACAATCTAGAGCTAAACATATTCGTATGGTTTTCCAAGATGCTAATTCTGCATTCAACCCACGTTTAAATATTGGGCAAATATTAGACGAACCATTAAGCCTAGCGACAGATTGGACAGAGACACAACGTAATGAAAAAATCTTTGAGACCCTCTCTCTTGTTGGACTTTATCCTGATTACACAAATCTCAATATTAAGCATCTTTCTATTAGCCAAAAACAGCGTGTCGCTTTGGCACGTGCGCTGATTTTAGAACCTGAAATAATTATTATAGATGATGCAATTGGTAATTTAGATGCCTCGGTGCGCATTCAATTACTAAATTTAACCCTTGATCTGCAGCAACGTTTAGGTATTTCTTATATTTATGTAGGGCAAGATCTCGGTGTAATTAAACATATTGCAGATACGATTATCGTAATGGATGAAGGAAAAATGATTGAATATGGCAGCCCTCAAAATCTTTTTACCGCTCCACAAACTGATGTTACTCGTCGCTTAGTCGAAAGCTATTTTGGCAAAATTTTAGATGAAACCGCTTGGGTAAAAGACAAAAACACTCACTAAGGAAAGGAAAAATGAACACTCGTCCCTTTTATTTCGGACTTATATTTATTGCGATTATCGCTATACTTGCTAACTATTTAGGAAACACTGATTTTTCCCATCATTATCATATCAGTGCTTTAATTATTGCCATCTTGCTGGGAATGGCAATCGGCAATACCATTTATCCGCAATTTTCAACACGAGTGGAAAAAGGCGTTTTGTTTGCCAAAGGCACGCTTCTTCGCACTGGCATTGTGCTGTATGGTTTCCGCCTCACTTTTGGCGATATTGCCGATGTAGGATTAAATGCTGTTGTCACTGATGCGATTATGCTAATTTCAACCTTCTTTTTTACCGCACTTTTAGGCATTCGTTATCTAAAAATGGATAAACAATTGGTTTATCTCACTGGAGCAGGATGTAGTATTTGTGGTGCGGCAGCGGTTATGGCGGCAGAGCCTGTTACCAAAGCAGAATCTCATAAAGTTTCAGTGGCGATTGCCGTAGTGGTCATTTTCGGGACGCTTGCTATTTTTACTTACCCCTTGTTCTACACGTGGTCACAAGATTTAATTAACGCCCATCAATTCGGTATTTATGTTGGTTCTAGTGTACACGAAGTGGCTCAAGTGTATGCGATTGGGGAAAATATTGATCCTATCGTGGCGAATACTGCCGTCATTTCCAAAATGATCCGAGTGATGATGCTCGCACCATTTTTATTAATGCTTTCTTGGTTATTAACACGTAGTAATGGGGTATCAGAAAATACATCGCATAAAATTACAATTCCTTGGTTTGCTGTACTTTTTATTGGCGTTGCCATTTTTAATTCTTTTGATTTATTACCAAAAGAACTCGTGAAATTATTCGTTGAAATCGATTCTTTCTTATTAATTTCAGCGATGGCTGCACTTGGCTTAACGACACAAGCAAGCGCAATCAAGAAAGCAGGACTAAAACCTCTGATTTTAGGGATGCTGATTTATTTATGGCTAGTGATTGGAGGATTTTTAGTGAACTATGGAATATCAAAATTAATATAAATTCACTTAAAATTGACCGCACTTTTAAAGTGCGGTCTTTTTTTTATGAAGAATATTTTCAGATATGGTGATTTAAAACATAAAATTACGCTTTATTCCAAAATGCGATTTAATAAACCATCCTCTAAAAATAAAGGGCCAATTGGGCGTTTAGGAATATCAAACTTTTGTGGATAAATCACATCCACCAAATACAATCCATCGGGTTTTGCTGTTGGTGCGGCAAGCTGACGATTTTTCTGCTCAAGTAACCATTGCATCCATTCAATCGGCTGATTTCCAGCACCGACCTCAATCAAACTTCCCACAATATTGCGCACCATATGATGCACAAAAGCGTTCGCCTGAATATCAACAATAATATATTTTCCGATACGAGACACATTCAAATGATGCACATTACGCCAAGGCGTATGAGACTGACATTGCGCCGCACGGAAAGAGGAAAAATCCTGTTCGCCAAGTAAACATTGTCCTGCCTGATGCATTTTTTCCGCATCTAAATCTAAATGACAATGTGTCATTCCTCCCGCTAAAATCGCAGAGCGTAATTTATTACAATAAAGAATATAACGGTAACGGCGTGCTGTTGCGGAAAATCTGGCGTGAAATTCATCATCGACTTGTTTTGCCCAAGCCACCGCAATGTCATCAGGTAAATGAGCATTAGTGCCAAAAGCCCAAGCTTTCTCAGGACGAACCGCATTGGTTTCAAAATGAACAACCTGACCCGTTCCACTCACACCAGAATCCGTTCTGCCTGCACAAAATATCTCAATTTTTTCATTTGCAATGTGAGAAAGTGCCTTTTCTAATTCTTCTTGTACACTGCGGACTTTTTCTTGTCTCTGCCAACCATAATAATTTTGCCCGTTATACTCAATGCCTAATGCAATTTTCATTTTTTACCTTTTGGCTTAATAAAGTGCGGTTATGGTAGCCCAAGTTTATTTGGAGCGCAAATTCACAAAATCACTCCAGAATTAATTAACAAATAAGTGATAGCTTCTAAAAATTACAACAATTAATGTGAATTTTTTGTGATAAAGATCTCATTCTGATAATCTGCCATTAGAGTTTACACTCCAAACTCCCTATAATTAATCAATATATTATGAAAAACTAAAAGGAAAATTATGAAAACATTAAGTGAATTTATCGTTGAACGCCAAGCTGAATATCCAAACGCAAAGGGGGAATTGAGTGGTATTTTGTCGTCAATTCGTCTTTTAGCGAAAATTATTCATCGAGATATTAACAAAGCAGGTTTAACAAATATTCTCGGTCAATCTGGTATTGAAAATGTACAAGGCGAAAGTCAAATGAAACTCGATTTATTCGCCCATAACACGATGAAAGCGGCATTAATGGCACGTGAAGAAGTGGCTGGTTTTGCATCTGAAGAAGAAGAAAGTTTTATCGCATTTGATACGGAACGTGGACGTAATGCAAAATATATTATTTTAACGGATCCCCTTGATGGCTCTTCAAATATTGATGTAAACGTATCCGTCGGTACAATTTTCTCCATTTACCGTCGTGTATCCCCTATTGGCTCACCTGTTACCTTAGAAGATTTTATGCAACCAGGTAATAAACAAGTCGCGGCGGGTTATATTGTTTATGGTTCATCAACAATGTTGGTTTATACCACTGGTCACGGTGTGAATGGTTTTACTTATGACCCATCAATCGGTACATTCTGTCTTTCCCACGAAAATATGCAAATGCCAAAAGAGGGCAAAATTTATTCCATCAATGAAGGGCAATACCTCAAATTCCCACAAGGTGTGAAAAAATATATTAAATATTGCCAAGAAGAAGATAAAGCGACTCATCGCCCTTACGTATCTCGCTATATTGGTTCACTTGTAGCAGACTTCCACCGCAACTTATTAAAAGGCGGCATTTATATTTACCCAAGTGCAACCAACTATCCAAATGGAAAACTCCGTTTATTATATGAAGGCAATCCTATTGCATTTTTAGCGGAGCAAGCTGGTGGTGTCGCAACAGATGGTTATCGTCGAATTTTAGATATCGAACCAACCGCACTTCATGAACGTGTTCCACTATTTGTTGGTTCAGAAGATATGGTAAAAAAAGCGCAAGAAATGATGGAAGAATTTAAAGAAGAATAATAAAAATCTCCTCGATTAAAAGGGGAGATTTTTATCAATAAAAAGCATAGCCCAACTTTTCAGCCAACGCATAACAAAGCGTCCCTTTCCCAGCACCACTAGGACCATCAACAGTAATAATCATTCCCATACAAATTATCCTTTCATTCTCAAAATTTTGCGCATTATAGTGAGAATTTGGTAATCCTGCTAATGTTAATATGGTATTAAACAATCTTTATCATATTCTATATTCTTCTATTAATACTATAACTAAACACAAATAGTAATAAAAATGTAAAAAATGAAAACAAAATGTTAAATTTTATGAGATATTGATCACATTTTCTTAAAATAGGTATATGCTTTTGCATATAAATCCATAAAATAACCACATCTTTTAATCTAACTCTGAGGATATTTTATGCTGTCTTTTATTCTAAGTATTTTTCCTATCGTTTTACTGATTTATCTTATGGTAAAAAGAAACGCGCTACCTTCTTATGTTGCCTTACCTTGGATTGCGACATTAGTTATGGGCGTTCATCTTTTACACTTTAATACAGATATTGTCACTATTAGTGCAAATGTTGTTTCTGCAATTGTTGCGGTACAAACTCCTATTACAGTAATTTTTGGTGCGATTCTCTTTAACCGTTTCTCTGAAATTTCAGGCGCAACAAATATTATGCGAAAATGGCTAGGAAATATTAATCCAAATCCTGTTGCACAATTAATGATTATTGGTTGGGCGTTTGCCTTTATGATCGAGGGGGCAAGTGGTTTTGGTACACCAGCAGCAATTGCCGCACCTATTTTAGTGGGATTAGGTTTTCATCCATTAAAAGTGGCAATGTTGGCACTTATTATGAACTCAGTTCCCGTATCCTTTGGTGCGGTAGGTACACCAACTTGGTTTGGTTTTGGTGCTTTAAAATTATCAGAAAATATGATTTTAGAAATTGGGTCTATTACAGCATTTATACACTCCATTGCTGCACTTATTATCCCATTATTAGCACTTCGTATCTTAGTAAATTGGGATGATATTCGTAAAAACATCGTATTTATCTATATTAGCGTACTGGGTTGCGTAGTACCTTATTTCTTGATTGCTCAAGTCAATTACGAATTTCCATCACTCGTTGGGGGTGCAATCGGCTTATTTATTTCCGTATGGGCTGCGAATCGCAATATTGGTTTAGCAAAAGTAACAAATAACCTTGATAATAATGCGGTAAGTACGGGAGAAGTAGTTAAAGCATTATTCCCTACAGGTTTACTTATTGCATTTTTAATTGTGACTCGTATTCATCAATTACCATTCAAAGCAATGATGAATGACGCAACTATTTGGTTCTCAACCACATTAGGTTCGTTAGGATTATTTGAAATTAGTAAAGGTTTAATCTTTAGCTTAAAAAATATTTTTGGCTCAAATGTTTCATCAAGCTATAAACTTCTTTATGTACCCGCATTAATTCCATTTGTCATTACAGTACTAATTGCGATTCCTTTCTTTAAAATTTCCAGTTCAAATGTTAAACAGATTTTTGTATCAAGTTTACAACAATCTAAAAATCCATTTATTGCCTTAATTGGTGCCTTAGTGATGGTAAACCTAATGTTAGTGGGTGGCGAACATTCTATGGTAAAAATTATTGGTCGAACTTTTGCTGAAATTTCTGGTAGTAACTGGACTATTTTCTCCTCTTTCTTAGGCGCGATCGGATCCTTTTTCTCAGGTTCAAATACCGTATCCAACCTAACATTTGGTAGTGTTCAACTTTCTACCGCAGAAACCACAGGCATTTCTGTCGCACTTGTTCTTGCTTTACAATCTGTCGGTGGGGCAATGGGGAATATGGTATGTATAAATAACATTGTAGCGGTAAGTTCAGTGTTAAATATTTCAAACCAAGAAGGCACAATTATTAAGAAAACCATCATACCTATGATCGTTTACGGTATCATTGCCGCACTTTGCGCGTTGTTCTTAGTACCTTTGTTTTATAATCTATAAAATCCACACCAAAAATGACCGCACTTTTGCGGTCATTTCCTATTTTTCTCTTTTATATTTCTACTATCAAAACTAACCTTTAACCCATTAAAGTGCGGTTGATTTTGCGAATAAATTTCTCCATTTCGCAAAAACCAAACTTTCTTTTTCTTTATCTTCTCAACATATTTCCTCTCTAAAAATTAATTTTTTTCATTATTTTTAGGTATTTTCATTAAATCATTCCTTGAAATCCCTCTTATAAAATGGATAATCGTAATCCTTCTCAAAAATAAATAGGAACTATAATGAAGAAAGCTATAAAATTAAATTTAATTACACTTAGCCTAATCAATACAATCGGTATGACGATTACACAAGCTCAAGCCGAAGAAACATTAGGACAAATTGATGTCGTAGAAAAAGTGATATCAAATGACAAAAAACCTTTCACTGAAGCCAAAGCCAAAAGTACGCGTGAAAATGTCTTTAAGGAAACACAAACCATTGACCAAGTCATTCGGAGCATTCCTGGTGCATTTACTCAACAAGATAAAGGCTCGGGTGTGGTTTCTGTAAATATTCGTGGCGAAAATGGATTAGGCCGTGTCAATACGATGGTTGATGGTGTAACACAGACCTTCTATTCTACAGCCTTAGACTCAGGTCAATCAGGCGGAAGTTCTCAATTTGGTGCGGCAATCGATCCTAATTTTATTGCAGGTGTAGATGTTAATAAAAGCAACTTTTCAGGATCAAGCGGTATAAATGCGTTAGCAGGCAGTGCTAATTTTAGAACATTAGGCGTTAATGATGTTATTACTGATGACAAACCATTCGGCATTATTCTGAAAGGAATGACAGGGAGCAATGCCACTAAATCCAATTTTATGACGACAGCCGCAGGCAGAAAATGGCTTGATAATGGTGGCTATGTAGGCGTGGTGTATGGTTATAGCCAACGTGAAGTTTCACAAGATTATCGTATCGGTGGCGGAGAACGATTAGCATCATTAGGGCAAGATATTCTTGCTAAAGAGAAAGAAGCTTATTTCCGCAATGCAGGTTATGTTTTAAATCCTGAAGGGCAATGGGCACCTGATTTAAGCAAAAATCATTGGTCTTGTAACGATACCAAGCCTTCTATAGCAGATAAAAGTGCGGGAGTTGATGATTGTAAGTGGTATAATTTTGGAGAGGCTGCACGTATTAGAAAAGAAATTCTCAAAAAATTAAAAGCTGGAGCAAAACCTGAGGATATTGACGAGCTCCAAAACGGTGAGGATGGAATTCAAAAAACTGACAAATCATTTGAAGATAATAAAGAGCAATATAGTGTCGCACCTATTGAACCAGGCAGTTTGCAATCTCGTTCACGTAGCCATTTATTAAAATTTGAATATAGCGATGATCACCATACGCTAGGCGCACAAATACGTACCCTTGATAATAAAATTGGTTCTCGCAAAATTGAAAACCGTAATTACCAAGTCAATTATAACTTCAATAATAACAGCTATCTTGATCTTAATTTAATGGCTGCACATAACATTGGCAAAACTATTTATCCTAAAGGCGGTTTTTTTGCTAGCTGGCAAGTGGCAGATAAACTTATCACAAAAAATGTGGCAAATATTGTTGATATTAACAACAGCCATACTTTCTTGCTGCCAAAAGAAATCGATTTAAAAACCACATTAGGGTTTAACTATTTTACCAATGAATACAGTAAAAACCGTTTTCCAGAAGAATTAAGTTTGTTTTATAACGATCCTTCACACGATCGAGGTAACTATAGTAATTTAGGACGATTTAAAGGTGCCAAAAGTTTACTACCCCAACGTTCAGTGATTTTACAACCTTCTGGCAAGCAAAAATTTAAAACAGTGTATTTTGATACCGCACTTTCTAAAGGTATTTATCATTTAAATTACAGCGTGAATTTTACCCATTATGCCTTTAATGGTGAGTATGTTGGATATGAAAATACAGCACAAATTAATGAACCGATTTTGCATAAATCAGGGCATAAAAAGGCATTCAATCATTCCGCTACATTAAGTGCAGAGCTAAGTGATTATTTTATGCCATTTTTTACTTATTCACGCACTCACAGAATGCCGAATATTCAAGAGATGTTTTTCTCTCAAGTGTCTAATGCAGGGGTAAACACAGCATTAAAACCTGAACAATCTGACACCTATCAACTAGGCTTTAACACCTATAAAAAAGGTCTATTCACTCAAGACGATGTATTAGGCATCAAATTAGTGGGCTATCGTAGCTTTATTAAAAACTATATCCATAATGTTTATGGTGTTTGGTGGCGAGATGGCATGCCTACGTGGGCAAAAATTAATGGATTTGAATTTACCATTGCTCATCAAAATTATAAGCCTATTGTGAAAAAGAGCGGCGTCGAGTTAGAAATTAACTATGACATGGGACGTTTTTTTGCAAATCTGTCTTATGCATATCAACGAACAAATCAGCCAACCAATTATGCAGATGCCAGCCCACGTCCGAATAATGCTTCAAAAGACGATATTTTAAAACAAGGTTATGGCTTATCTCGTGTTTCAATGCTACCAAAAGACTACGGCAGATTAGAGCTTGGCACACGTTGGTTTGATCAAAAATTAACCTTAGGTCTGGCAGCTCGTTATTATGGAAAAAGTAAACGTGCGACAATTGAAGAAGAATATATCAATGGATCTCGCTTTGAAAAAAATACCTTGTATCGTAAAAATTACTATGCCGTTAAGAAAACGGAAGAGATTAAAAAACAACCTATTATTTTAGATTTACACGTCAGCTATGAACCAATCAAAGATTTGATTATTAAAGCGGAAGTACAAAATCTATTAGATAAACGTTATGTTGATCCGTTAGATGCTGGAAATGATGCGGCTTCGCAAAGATATTATTCAAGTTTAAATGATTCAATTTGTAATAAAAAAGCTAATAGTTGTGAAGGTGGAGGAAAAGATAAAACTGTACTTTATAACTTTGCACGTGGAAGAACTTATATTCTGAGTTTAAACTATAAATTCTAGAGAGTTCATATAAAAGGCATAGCTAATAAGCTATGCCTTTTCAATAATGTTTATGAAATTTGTGATCTTATGAAAAAATTATGACGACAGTCTATCTATCATCTCTAACACTAATGCGGAAGACTGCTTCGCCGCCAATGGCAAAAACTCTTCAAAAGATATACTTGCTTTGCCATCGCCGCCATCAGAAATAGCGCGAACCACCACAAAAGGCACATTAAACGCATAGCAAACTTGCGCAATTGCTGTGGCTTCCATTTCAACCCCCGTCACATTCGGGAAGTCAGCTTTTATTTGTGCGATTTTATCTTCACTATTAATAAAACTATCGCCAGAACAAATTAAGCCACGTTTTACTGATTGCCCTTGCTTTTCTGCAATTTCTTGAGCGAGATCTGCTAATTTTTTGTCCGATAAAAATGCCGCAGGATTAGCAGGCAACTGCCCTTTTTCATAACCAAAAGCGGTCACATCCGCATCGTGATAGCGTGTTTCATCAGAAATCACAATATCCCCCACTTTCAAGCCTTTTGCTACCCCACCAGCAGAGCCAGTATTGATCACAAAATCTGGCTTGGCTAATTGCAATAACGCCGTCGTGCCAATGGCAGCTGCCACTTTTCCAATGCCTGATTGCAATAATGCAATATCTTTACCATTAATTTTGCCTTCAAAAATGACCGCACTTGCTACTCGAGTTTCCGTTCTATCAGCCATTAAATTTTTTAAAATTTCGACTTCTTGTGCCATTGCACCAACAATTCCTATTTTCATTGTTTTTGTTCCTGTTCTATTTTATTTACCAAAAAATCTAACACTGCCACGCTATAATCATCGTTATAAAGCGTACTCGCCGTGAGTACATATTTTCCACCAATGACAACGTAAGGATAGGTAAAAACACCATATTCTTCCGTCAATTCAATCGCATTTTGGATCTGTTCTTTTACGCTTTGTGAATTTTCAGTTTGAATAAATAATGACTTATCTAGCCCTTGTTCTTCCGCCCATTGTTGAATTTTATTTGCTGTGGACAATTCTGTATAACGGGATTTTTCTGAAGTTTCAAATAACAAAACATTGGATAATTCGCCCGCACTTAATGCTTGCAAAGTATAAAAAATACGTGCGCTAAACTGGCTATCGGCAGTTGCAATAGGATATTGTTCCAACGCAACTTTATATGTGCGTATTTGACTATAAAGCTCTAAAATATCCTGCGCTGAAGAACACACTCGACAATCATAATCAAAAAAGAATTGAATGCGGATTTTTTTATCGGCTCGAGACGCTTGTTCGATAGGTTCTTTATAAGAAAAATAATCCCGTCCATCTTCAAAATAGATTGTGTCCCTTGATGGCAAGTGCGGAGAATTTTGCACTGAAAATTCTTTCTGATTGACTTCTGCTAAAACAAACGACGATAAAAAAAGCAAACAAAATGCCAATATTCCCTTTAATTTCATTCTATCACTCATCTATCGGCTCAATATAATCTACCAATAATTGTAGGCTACGATTGCCACGAAATTCGTTAATATCTAATTTATAAGCTAAACGAGCCTGTTTAATTGAAAGATCAGGATACAATCTTGTATCAATATTAAACGCAATCGCATCTAATAAAACCCCACCTTGTTTCGGTTCTAGCAACATTTTTAGATGATTTTTATTTTGCCCAATCGCACGCTGATCCAAAATTTTAAATTCGCCATCAAAGCAAGGCTCAGGAAACCCTTGTCCCCAAGTGCCTACCGATTTTATCAACTCTGCCGTTTCAAGATTAAATTCATTTGAATTCAGTTCGCCATCTGTCCAAATTACACCTTGTAGATGTTCTTCATCAAGCCAATCGGCAACGGTTTGATTAAAAATATGTTGGAAATCCGCAAAATGTTCTTCGCGAATACTCAAGCCTGCCGCCATTGCGTGTCCGCCAAATTTTAAAATCATATTAGGATGTTGCGAATGAATACGCTCCAGAACATCACGCATATGTAAACCTTCAATAGAACGCGCGGAACCTTTCAAAATTCCCTCACTATCTTGTGCAAAGGCAATCACTGGACGATGATATTGATCCTTAATCCTTGATGACACAATGCCTAATACGCCTTGATGCCAATCAGGTTGATAAAGCGTAATACCATAGGGTAACTCTTTAAAAAGTGCGGTAAGATTTTGACAAATTTTTATTGCCTCAAGCTTCATACCCGCTTCAATTTCTTTACGCGTTTGGTTAAGCTGATCGAGATCTAAAGCTAATTCTCTGGCTTTTGACATTTCGTTCGCCAGCAAAAGTTCTACCCCAATCGACATATTATCTAAACGCCCTGCTGCATTTAAACGCGGCCCAATACAAAAACCGAGATCACTTGAGGTAAACTGTTCAACATTACGGTTAGCCACTTCAGCCAACGCAATAATACCAGGACGACAACGCCGTGCACGAATCCGCATTAAACCTTGATAAGCAAGGATACGATTATTTTGATCTAAAGGTACCACATCAGCGACAGTACCCAATGCCACTAGATCGAGCAAATCAGTAAAATTAGGTTGTGTTTCTGCAGTAAAAATACCGAGTTCACGAAATTTTGCACGCACCGCCAACATCAAATAAAATGCCACACCAACGCCTGCTAAAGATTTTGAAGGGAAATGACACTGACTTAAATTAGGATTAACAATCGCATCGGCTGGCGGCAAAGTTTCGGGCGGTAAATGATGATCCGTGACTAAAACTCGAATGCCTTTTTCTTTCAAAAATGCAATGCCTTCAAAAGATGAAACGCCGTTATCCACCGTCATTAAAAGCTGAACGCCCTTTTCAAGAGCCATTTCAGCCACCGGAATACTCAAACCATAACCTTGTTCAAATCGATTTGGTACAAGGTAATCCACATCAGAAAAGCCAAGTTGTCTTAAAGCCAGCACACTCAATGCTGTGCTGGTTGCACCATCAGCATCAAAATCCCCAACAATCACAATTTTTTGCTGTTGTTGATAGGCTTCCACTAATAAATTTACAGCTTGCTCAATGCCATATAATTGATTTGGATTGAGCATTGATTTCAAAGTGCGGTCTAATTCTTTAGTGTTTTGAATATGACGAGCGCGATAAAGGCGATCTAATAACGGATGGTTTGAAACAGAATTTCCAACTGGAATTTCACGGCGTTTGATAAGTTTTTTCACTGGATATTAATTCATACCTAAAAGCAAAAAGCTGTTGAAATCAACAGCTCTTTTATCTATACTTTTTCCTGTCGGTCAGGGCTTTTAACCCTGAATGCTGACAGGGATTAAACCTACTGACCATTAGTCTAACTATTGTGTCAGCTAAGGATTTTAATGATGCCTAAATTATGTATTTATATCATAATTTTTGTGTTGTTAATGCTTTTAAGCTCCCCAGCATATTAAGCATTACCGACTATTAAAACACAAGGGGTAGGCAACTGCCCCTTGTTCTTTATTATAAAATTATTGTGCTGTTTCTTCAAGTGCTCTTAATAAATCAGCTGGTTTTAAATAACCGCCAATAAGCTCACCAGTTGAGGTAACAATACTTGGTGTTCCTCGTACACCAAATTGAATACCTAATTCATAATGTTTTTTCACGATATTTGGCGTTTTAACTTCTTTTGGTAAATTGCCTTTTTCTGCTTCATTTAAAGCAAAAACGGGATCTTTCGCCGTCCAAATCGCTTCCATTTGTTTCGCCGTTTGATTATTCATACCTGCACGAGGGAAAGCTAAATAACGTACAGTAATGCCAAGATCGTTATATTCTTTTAATTGCTGATGTAACAAATGGCAATAATGGCAGGTAATATCCATAAATACTGTTACTACGTGTTTTTCATTTTTCGCAGGATAAACAATCATCTCGTCTTTATAAGAATTAAGTTTATCCACTAAAATTTTACCTGCCACATCAACTGGGCCATTATTTGTGAGTTCATAAAGTTTACCTTCAAAAAGATATTTTCCATCTTCGCTCACATAAAGTATACCTTGATCCGTGACAGCCGTTCTAATGCCTGAAATCGGCGAAGATTTAATAGCAATATTTGATACATTAAAAGACTGTAATTTGCGTTTAATTGCCGCATCATCTGCCATTGCATTAGCCGCAGCCACGCACAAAAGTGCGGTAAAAATTTTCTTCATTTTTTGTTCCTAAATTTACTTGAGTGAGAAAGCCTAAAATTATAGAGAGATTGCTAATTTCTGCAAGGTCAAACTATCCAAAAATCAGAAAATAGCATATAATTCCACACTTTATCACACAGTGAATTTATTATGTTTGAAATCAATCCTGTAAAAAATAAAATCATCGATTTATCTGACCGCACTTCGGTGCTTCGGGGGTATCTTTGACTTCGATGCCAAAGTTGAGCGTTTAGAAGAAGTCAATGCCGAATTAGAACAGCCAGATGTTTGGAATGCTCCAGATAAAGCCCAAGCACTTGGTAAAGAACGGGTTTCTTTAGAACAAGTTGTAAATACCATCAAAAATTTAGAACAAGGCTTAGAAGATGTTGATGGCTTGTTAGAACTCGCCATCGAGGCAGAAGACGAAGACACTTTCAATGAAGCGGTTGCTGAATTAGATGAACTTGAACAACAACTCGAAAAATTAGAGTTCCGTCGAATGTTTAGTGGCGAACATGATGCTTGCGATTGCTATGTGGACTTACAAGCTGGTTCTGGCGGTACGGAAGCTCAAGATTGGACAGAAATGTTGCTGCGTATGTATCTTCGTTGGGCTGAAAGCAAAGGCTTTAAAACAGAACTAATGGAAGTATCCGATGGCGATGTAGCGGGATTGAAATCGGCAACTATTAAAGTGAGCGGAGAATATGCTTTTGGTTGGTTACGAACAGAAACGGGCATTCATCGTTTAGTGCGTAAAAGTCCATTTGATTCCAATAACCGTCGTCACACATCATTCAGCGCAGCATTTGTCTATCCTGAAATTGATGATGATATTGATATTGAAATCAATCCTGCTGATTTACGTATTGATGTTTATCGTGCATCAGGGGCAGGTGGTCAGCACGTAAACAAAACAGAAAGTGCGGTGCGAATTACCCATATGCCAAGTGGCATTGTAGTGCAATGTCAAAACGACCGTTCACAGCACAAAAACAAAGATCAAGCGATGAAACAATTAAAAGCAAAATTGTATGAGCTTGAATTACAAAAGAAAAATGCGGATAAGCAAGCAATGGAAGATAATAAATCCGATATTGGTTGGGGAAGCCAAATTCGCTCTTATGTATTAGACGATTCACGCATTAAAGATTTGCGTACTGGCGTAGAAAACCGTAATACGCAAGCCGTATTAGACGGGGATTTAGATCGATTTATTGAAGCGAGTTTAAAAGCGGGCTTGTAGAAATTTCTTGCCTTCCCCTGTTTACGGGGGAAAGTGGCGCGAAGCAACGGAAGGGGGCTTTCGATAATATATTTCCTTTAGTCTTCGACAGCTCCTAAAGTAAACAAAGAAAATAAAAATTTCTTATTAATTTATAAAAAAGGTAAACAATATGTCAGAACAAGAAGTTAAAGAATTAGATCTCAATGGCGAAATGCTCGTTCGTCGTGAAAAATTATCCGCATTACGTGCAAAAGGTAATGCATTTCCAAACAAGTTTCGTCGTGATGCTCTCGCACAAGATTTGCACAATCAATATGATGCAGAAGACGGGGAAATCTTAAAAGAAAAAAGCATTGAAGTACAAGTTGCTGGTCGTATTATGACTCGTCGTGCAATGGGTAAAGCAACTTTTATCACTATTCAAGATATGAGCGGTAAAATCCAGCTTTATGTTGCACGCGATAATTTGCCTGAAGGTGTTTATAAAGATGACGTTGGTACTTGGGATTTAGGCGACATCGTTGGCGTTAAAGGCACTTTATTTAAAACAAAAACCGATGAACTCACTGTAAAAACCACTGAAGTTCAACTTTTAACTAAAGCACTCCGTCCATTACCAGACAAATTTCACGGTTTAACCGACCAAGAAGTTCGCTATCGCCAACGTTATTTAGATTTAATTTCTAACGAAGAATCTCGCCGCACTTTTATTATTCGTTCTAAAGTTGTCGCGGGGATTCGTGAATATTTCATTTCTAAAGGCTTTATGGAAGTGGAAACGCCAATGTTACAAGTAATTCCAGGCGGTGCATCTGCACGTCCTTTCGTGACTCATCATAATGCATTAGATGTGGATATGTATTTGCGTATCGCACCTGAACTTTATTTAAAACGCTTAGTCGTTGGTGGGTTTGAACGAGTATTTGAATTAAACCGTAACTTCCGTAATGAAGGGGTTTCTGTTCGTCATAATCCAGAATTTACTATGCTTGAATACTATCAAGCCTATGCAGATTACCACGATTTAATGGATAACACCGAAGAACTTCTTCGTAAATTAGCGATTGATATTCTTGGTACAACCATTGTGAAATACGGTGATTTAGAATTTGACTTCGGCAAACCATTTGAGCGTATTACATTACACGATGCAACGGTTAAATATGGTGCTGACAAAGGTATCGTAAAAGAAGATTTATATGATTTTGATCGTGCAAAAGCCACGGCTGAACGCTTAGGTATTGAAGTACAAAAATCTTGGGGTTTAGGCAGCATTGTCAATGCAATTTTTGAAGAAGTGGCTGAACATCACTTAATTCAACCAACATTCTTAATGGCTCATCCTGCGGAAATTTCGCCACTTGCACGTCGCAATGATGAAAATCCAGATGTAACAGATCGTTTTGAACTCTTTATCGGGGGTCGTGAAATCGGTAATGGTTTCTCAGAATTAAATGATGCGGAAGACCAAAATGAACGTTTTGATGCACAAGTGGCTGCAAAAGAAGCTGGCGATGATGAAGCGATGTTTAAAGATGAAGACTTTGTTGTTGCATTAGAGCACGGCTTACCACCAACAGCTGGGGAAGGTTTAGGTATCGACCGCCTAGCGATGCTTTATGCAAATGCACCGTCAATTCGTGATGTGATCTTATTCCCTGCAATGCGTCAGAAATAATAAAGATACAAACAAAAGCCACCATTTGGTGGCTTTTTTATTTTAATAAAAAGAGAATTTTATATTCCCTTCTTATTGTTTAACGATTAACCATTAATAAATTTTTCACCTAATTCAATATCTGCACGTAAAGTTGGCAACATATTTTCTAAGGCTTGTTGTTCAAAATTGCTTAATAGGCCAATTGGTAAAATTTCTTCAACACCTTCTTTGCCTAAACGAACGGGTTGAGAAAAGAAACGAGCATATTTGCCATCGCCTTCAACATAAGTACATTCAACCACTGTCTCGCCACTTAATCCTTTCACTAAAGAACGCGCAAAACGTGCTGCAGCTTGCGCCATTGAAAGCGTTGCAGAACCGCCACCTGCTTTTGCATTGACCACTTCTGTACCTGCATTTTGGATACGTTTTGTTAATGGTTCAATTTCATCTTCATTCCACTCAGCATATTGAACTTGAGAAAGTAATGGAAGAATAGTCACACCTGAGTGACCACCAATAACAGGAACGCTCGTACGAGAAACATTTAAACCTTTTAATTCAGCCACAAAGGTTTCAGAACGTAACACGTCTAAAGTTGTCACACCAAATAATTTACGTTTGTCGTAAACGCCTGCTTTTTTCAATACTTCAGCCGCAATCGCAACGGTAGTATTTACTGGGTTAGTGATGATACCAACACAAGCTTTTGGGCAAGTAATCGCGACTTTCTCAATTAAACCACGAACAATACCTGCATTAATATTGAATAAATCTGAACGATCCATACCAGGTTTACGCGCAACACCAGCAGAAATTAATACAACATCCGCACCTTCAAGTGCAGGTGTTGGATCTTCGCCAGAAAAACCTTTTACATTCACTGCCGTTGGAATATGGCTCACATCTACTGCAACACCTGGTGTTACTGGGGCAATATCATATAATGCTAAGTCAGTGCCTGCTGGCAACTGAAGTTTTAGTAATAACGCTAATGCTTGACCAATACCACCTGCGGCACCTAATACAGCAACTTTCATAAATACTCCTTATGTGTTAGTTAATTTAGAACAGCCTGATTTTAAAATGTTCATCTTACAATTACAAATAGAGAAATATCATTCTATGATCTAGTTCACATTTCTGAGATAAATATTTTCTTCTCTTCGTTCTTATTCATATTTCAGTTGATGAAAGTGAATTTTTATGCAATTCTTATGTAAATTTTGACTATTGAAAAATAAAGATGACTGAGAATTTAACTCGCGCTTTTAAAGAATTACTCAACCAAGAACGCTTTGGTTCTCAAAGTGAAATTGTCGATGCCTTAAAAAAACAAGGCTTTACTGGTATTAATCAATCAAAAATATCAAGAATGCTCAGCAAATTTGGTGCGGTTCGCACCCGTAATACCAAAATGGAAATGGTCTATTGCTTACCAAATGAATTAAGTGTTCCCAATACCAGTAGTCCATTAAAAAATCTTGTCTTAGATGTTGATCACAATGCGATGTTAATCATAATAAAAACGACGCCCGGTGCTGCTCAATTAATTGCACGATTACTTGATTCCATTGGAAAATCAGAAGGCATTTTAGGTACTATCGCAGGCGATGATACTATTTTTGTCACGCCCACAAACGATAAACCTATCGACGAATTATTGCAAAATATCCAACGTTTATTTGAAAACACATTGTAATGAATATTCTATTAACGGGAGGAACAGGACTTATCGGCAAAGCACTTGTCGAACAACTCTGTTTACGCAATGAACAAGTGACGATCTTAACGCGCTCAAGTTCGCCGCACACTCTCTCAAAGCACAAAAACATCAAATTTATTACCGCACTTTCCCAACTTAATTTACAAGAACAGTTTGATGCCATCATCAATCTTGCTGGCGAGCCAATTTTTCATAAAGTTTGGTCGAAAAACCAGAAATCTATTTTACGAGAAAGTCGTTTAAGCCTCACTACTCAACTGGTTGAATTCATCAATCAATATCAGCAACACCCTATTTTTATATCAGGTTCAGCAACTGGAATTTACGGCGATCAAGACGAACAAACAATTACCGAAACAAGCAAAACAGCAAAAACCTTTACCGCACAATTATGCCAAGATTGGGAAAATATCGCGCGACAAGCTAATGCGAGAGTTTGTTTGATTAGAACAGGAATAGTCTTTTCTAAGAAAGGAGGCGCGCTTGCAAAAATGTTGCCTTTATACAAATGGGGACTTGGCGGTAAACTGGGCAAGGGAGAGCAATATTTCCCTTGGATTGCTTTGGAAGATATGGTAAACGGCATTTTATTTTTACTCGATCATTCAGAATGTAGAGGGGCATTTAACTTCACCGCCCCGAATCCCATAAAACAGCATAAATTTAACCGCACTTTGGCTGGAATATTAAAACGTCCTGCCTTTGCAATCATTCCAAAATGGATATTACATTTCATTCTTGGCGAACGAGCGAATCTATTACTCGAAAGCCAAAATGTTGTGCCTGAAAAATTACTCAACGCTGGATTCCAATTTCAGTATTCTGATTGCAAAAACTATCTAGAAGAAATCCTAAAAAACAAATAAAAAATCACCGCACTTTTTTAATGCGGTGATTTTTATCCCTCTAAATACCTAGCATTTATTGTTCATTATAAATTTCAAGATTGGATGCTTGTTTTTCACGTTTTTTCTTTGCACTATCGTTGCGTTGAAGTGCGATTTTATCAAGATATTCAGGACTAATATCGCCTGTAATATATTCGCCTGTGAATACTGAACAATCAAAACCTTGAATGGCTGGATTTTCCAATTGAACAGATTCAGTAAGTGCGGTCAGATCTTGGAAAATTAATTTATCTACGCCGATCAAATGTGCAATTTCATCAACATTTCGCCCATAAGCGATCAGTTCATCACAACTCGGCATATCAATACCATATACATTCGGATAACGAATTTCAGGAGCAGCAGAGGCAAAGTAAATTTTCTTCGCACCAGCTGAGCGAGCCATTTCAACAATTTGCTCAGAGGTTGTGCCACGAACGATAGAATCGTCCACCAATAACACGTTTTTATCTTTAAATTCAGCTTTAATAGTATTCAATTTGCGACGAACAGAACTAATACGCTGTGCTTGTCCTGGCATAATAAACGTGCGACCAACATAGCGATTTTTCACAAATCCTTGGCGATAAGGTTTCCCTAGTACACGAGCTATTTGTAACGCAATATCTGTGGAGGTTTCAGGAATAGGAATGACCACATCAATATTATCAATTTCATCTGCCCATTCTTTTGCAATTTTTTTCCCGAGTTTTTCCCCCATATGAACACGTGCAGCATAAACAGAAACGCCATCAATCGTTGAATCTGGACGTGCAAAATAAACATACTCAAAAATACAAGGATTTAACACCGCACTTTCGGTACATTGTTGTGAATAAAGCTCGCCATCAAACGTTACATAAACGGCTTCGCCCGCAGCAATATCACGTACAAACTCGAAACCGACAATATCTAAAGCTACTGTTTCAGAGGCGAACATATAATCAGTTTTGCCATTTTCTTCACGTTTACCCAACACCAAAGGACGAATACCAAAAGGATCTCTAAATGCAACCATCCCATGTCCAATAATCATCGCTACGCAGGCATAAGCACCACGAATATCATTGTGAGTTTTACGAACGGCATAGAAAATATCTTGTGGATCGAGGTGATCTTGAGGAATGTGATCGAGGTGATTGGCGAGAATATTAAGAAGAAGTTCGGAATCTGAATTCGTGTTTACATGGCGGCGAGCTGTTTTAAAGACTTTTTCTTTTAACTCCACTGAGTTGGTTAAGTTTCCGTTATGCACCAAAGTGACACCATAGGGAGAATTCACATAAAAAGGCTGAGCCTCTGAGACGCTAGAACTCCCCGCTGTAGGATAGCGAACATGCCCCAATCCAGCATTTCCTTGCAAACGTAGCATATGTTCTTGATGGAACACATCACTGACTAAACCATTAGCTTTACGTAAGCGAAAACGGTTTTCATCATCAACCGTTACAATACCTGCCGCATCTTGTCCACGATGTTGCAAAAGGGTTAATGTTGCATAAATAGATTCATTAACCGGACTTTGGCTAACAATACCGACAATACCACACATTTTGTGTTCCTTATTGATTAAGCGTTGGAGTTAAAAAACTTGAACTCGCCTGAAGTTGTTGAAAGAACCATTCAATAATAAAACCAAAGTGCGGTATTAATTGAGATTCTTTCCACCAATCAGTTTGTTCAAAATTGGTAAAAGTATCCATAAAAAATAACAACGCAGCCACAATCAGCGCACCACGCACTAAACCGAAAGCTGCACCTAATACGCGATCAGTACCGCTTAAACCCGTCTTATCCACTAATTGACTAATCACATAATTTACTATGGCACCCACAATTAAAGTCAGAACAAACAAAATGGCGATTGCAGTTCCATTACGAACATACATTGATTCAATTTGCGTAAGATAAGCAGCAAGATAAGGATAGAACTGACTTGCTACAATAAATGCCACAACCCAGCTACCGAGTGAAAGCACTTCGCGAACAAAACCGCGTAATAAACTAACAAGAATGGAAAAAGCGATAATGCCAATAATAATGTAATCGATCATTAAAAAATCTCTCAATGAAAAACGGCCGTTTAAAACGACCGAGCTATTCTACAAAAATAAAGCCAAAAAGAAAACGTTTGCGTAAACTAAATTTCCTGCCAAAAAGCACGTTCAAATTTACTTTGAGCTTTCTTTAAGACTTCCGCTAAATGTTGATATGTCGGTTTTTCTTGCACAAAAGGCAAGGGTTCATGTAGTTGTTTTAAGCGTTCGCAAATATCGTAAAACCATACCGCACTTTGATTTTCTAACGGCGTATTGGCACGCTTACCAAGCCAATAAAGACCTTGAAAAGGAATAAGCAAGGCAAAAAGTGCGGTCAAAATTGCGATAGAAAATGCCATCAAATCATTTTTTGCATAAATCTGTTGCCACAGAATTGCAAACACAGCAACAAAAGGCATAAATTTTTGTGCAAAACTTGTGGCTTTCATAATACGGTTTTCAGGGAAAATAATGCCTAACTTCGCCTCCAGCGGCCAAGTATTAAGATAAATTTGTCCCTGTTTTAAAATGGAAAAAAATGCCATAAAAACACCTCAAAAATTGACCGCACTTATCATACGCTATTTTAAGTCTATTTTTAGTAAAAATAGTTTAATTTTTCAAAAAATACGATAAAGTTTGTATTTTTTCCTTACCGATGAATTTATTTTATTCATCAAAAGGTGTATTCTATGTCTGATTTTTCAAACCATCTTAGATGATGGATTTCTATTAACCTCAATCAAATATAGGGTTCCTATGTCAAAACTTGTTCTTATCCTTAACTGTGGTAGTTCTTCACTCAAATTTGCAATTCTTGATCCAGCAACAGGGGAAGAAAAATTATCTGGCTTAGCCGAAGCATTTTTCTTACCAGAAGCACGTATCAAATGGAAACTCAATGGAGAGAAAGGTAACGCAGATTTAGGCGCAGGTGCAGCGCATACTGAAGCACTTAATTTTATCGCATCTAACATTCTGAATGATGAGCTTAAAAATTCTATCGCGGCAATTGGTCATCGTATCGTTCACGGTGGCGAAAAATACACTCAATCTGTCATCGTAACAGATGAAGTTGTTAAAGGAATTGAAGATGCTGCACAATTTGCGCCACTTCACAACCCTGCTCACTTAATTGGTATTCGCGAAGCATTCAATGCATTCCCACACTTAAAAGATAAAAACGTGGTAGTTTTTGATACAGCATTCCACCAAACTATGCCTGAAGAAGCCTTCCTTTATGCCCTTCCATACTCTTTATATAAAGAACACGGCGTACGTCGCTATGGTGCACACGGCACAAGTCACTACTTCGTTTCTCGTGAAGTCGCTAAATATGTAGGCAAACCTGCAGATCAAGTAAATGCTATTATTTGTCACTTAGGTAATGGTGGTTCTGTTTCTGTTGTGCGTAACGGTCAATGTATTGATACTTCAATGGGCTTAACTCCGCTAGAAGGCTTAGTAATGGGTACGCGTTGTGGCGATATTGACCCTGCAATCGTATTCTACCTATACAAAACACTAGGTATGTCTATGGATCAAATCGAAGAGACTTTAGTGAAAAAATCGGGTCTTTTAGGTTTAACTGAAGTAACAAGCGACTGCCGTTATGCTGAAGATAACTACGATGATGAATCTAAACCAGAAACAAAACGCGCTTTAAATGTTTATAGCTATCGTTTAGCGAAATACATTGGTGCTTATATGGCTGTGTTGGGCGATGATCACTTAGATGCAATTGCATTCACTGGTGGTATTGGCGAAAACTCAGCGCACGTTCGTGAATTAGCCTTAAATCACTTAAAATTATTCGGCATTAAAATCGATCACGAACGAAATCTTGCCACACGTTTTGGTAAAGATGGTGTAATCACCACTGATGATTCCGCATTTAAAGCAATTGTTCTTCCAACTAACGAAGAATTGGTTATCGCACAAGATACCGCAAAACTTTGTTTCTAATTTAACAACAAGCTGCCGAATTTTTCGGCAGTTTTTATTTATAAAATATACATATTAAGGTTTAACTATGTCTCGCACGATTATTCTTATCCCTGTAAGTACAGGCGTGGGTTTAACTAGCATTAGTCTTGGATTAATCCACTCTCTCGAACAAAAAGGCGCAAAAGTTGCTTTTATGAAACCAGTTTCTCAACCAAGCACTGGCGAAGATAAATTGGATCGCACAACTTCTATTATTCGCACTAGCACTAGCCTTGAAACTGCCGAACCTTTTATGTTAAGCGTGGCAGAATCATTAATTGGTCAAAATCAGTCTGACGTATTGTTAGAAAAAATTGTAGCTAACCACCAACAATTAACCAAAAATAATGACATCGTTGTAGTTGAAGGCTTAATACCCACAAGAAAACACGGTTACGCAAACAGTATCAACTATGAAATTGCACAAGCATTAGATGCGGAAATCGTATTAGTTGCAGCACCTGCAACTGAAACGCCAACCGAATTAAAAGATCGCGTAGAAGCTGCAGCCTCTCTATTTGGTGGTAAAAACAATCCAAATCTTTTAGGTGTTGTTGTAAACAAATTCAATGCACCTGTTGATGAATCAGGTCGTACTCGTCCAGATCTTGCTGAAATTTTTGATTCATTCCAACACAATCATATTAGCGAAACAGAAGTAAACAAGTTATTTGCAGGTAGTGCCATCAAGTTATTAGCTTGTGTGCCTTGGAATGCAAATTTAATCGCGACACGAGCAATCGACTTAGTCAAACATTTAGGTGCATCAATCATTAATGAAGGAGAAATCAATCGCCGTATTCGTGGTATCACTTTCTGTGCAAGAAGTTTACCAAATATGGTTGAGCATTTCCGTGCAGGCAGCTTATTAGTCGCTTCAGCAGATCGTCCAGATGTGCTTGTAGCAGCCGCTCTTGCAGCATCAAATGGTATTGAAATCGGCGGTCTCTTATTAACTGGCGGTTACAAAATTGATGCTCAAATTAATAAACTTTGCCGTCCAACTTTTGAAAAAGCGAAATTACCGATCTTCCGTATTGAAGGCAATACTTGGCAAACTGCATTAAGTTTACAAAGTTTTAATCTTGAAGTGCCTGTTGATGACAAAGAACGTATTGAAAATATTAAACAATACATTAGCCAACACTTTAATGCTGACTTTATCAATAATTTAGTTGCAGATTCCAGCCGTTTACCTCGCTTATCCCCACCTGCATTCCGTTTCCAATTAACTGAACTTGCTCGTGCGGCGAAAAAACGTATTGTGCTTCCTGAAGGCGATGAACCTCGTACAATCAAAGCAGCCGTACTTTGCGCAGAACGTGGCATTGCGGAATGTGTGCTTTTAGCAGATCCTGCATCCGTTCAACGAGTTGCAGAAGCACAAGGTGTTAAATTAGGTAAAGGTATTACAATCATCAATCCTGCTGACGTTCGTGAAAACTATGTTGATCGTTTAGTTGAATTACGTAAAGCTAAAGGTATGACCGAAACTGCGGCTCGTGAGCAATTAGAAGACACTGTGGTACTTGGCACCATGATGTTAGAAGCAAATGAAGTAGATGGTTTAGTATCTGGTGCCGTTCACACCACTGCAAACACCATTCGACCACCAATGCAAATCATCAAAACTGCACCAGGTAGTTCGATTGTTTCTTCGATCTTCTTTATGTTATTACCAGATCAAGTGCTTGTTTATGGTGACTGTGCGGTAAACCCAGATCCAACTGCAGAACAACTTGCTGAAATTGCAATTCAATCAGCAGATTCTGCGAAAGCATTTGGTATTGATCCAAAAGTCGCGATGATTTCTTACTCAACAGGTACATCTGGTAGCGGTGCTGATGTAGAAAAAGTGAAAGAAGCAACTCGTATTGCGAAAGAAAAACGCCCTGATTTATTAATCGATGGTCCATTACAATACGATGCGGCTGTGATGGAAGATGTGGCTCGCTCTAAAGCACCAAATTCACCAGTAGCAGGTAAAGCAACGGTATTTGTATTCCCTGACTTAAATACGGGTAACACGACTTACAAAGCAGTACAACGCTCTGCAGATTTAGTGTCTATTGGCCCAATGCTTCAAGGTATGCGCAAACCAGTCAATGACTTATCTCGTGGTGCCTTAGTTGATGATATTGTGTACACAATTGCCTTAACCGCAATTCAAGCGACACAATAGTTCAAGTAAAAACATAAAAGAAAATACCGCACTTTGCCCTAGCAGTAAAAGTGCGGTATTTTTTATAACGTTTTTTACAAATCGACTAAAATCAAAATTGCAGCTTCACCGCCCCACTCCCTTGGTGCTTGATGTAATGCCCGCACTTTAGGATGTTGTACTAGCCAACGTGGAATTTGTTTTTTCAATGTAAAGGTGCCATAGCCCGTCATAATGCTGGCACAATCAACATGCTCATTTTCACAAGCCAGTAAAAGTGCAGCTAATTCTTGCTTAGCTTGTTCACGGGTTAAACCGTGTAAATCTAAAAACAATTCTGGCGAAAAATCTCCACGACGAAGTTGTTTTAATAAATGGGAATCTTCCCCATCACGTAAATATTTCACAACACCATCATTGTCATTCAGTAATGGCTCATATTCATCAGAAAAATAGAACAATGTATCTTCTTTCGCTCGTAATTCTTTCAATTCTATTTTGTTCTGATCACGTTTTTGGCGGGGGGCAACAAAAGTATCTTGTTTAATTGGCTTAATGCCTTTGGTTTCCGCGCGGAATAAATCAAATTCGTCTTGCATTTTTTCTCATTAATTTCAAATTTTGCGTATCATATCATAGTTCTACATTCTCATCTGTGGTATAACTACGCCAAATTTTCATACCGAATTTTATGCTAACTTTTCTACTCACTTTTATGGAGAAATGCGATGGAAACTTCACATAACCAAGAATTAGTTGCAACTATCTTGGAAGATAATGTTGCAAACGAACTGCAAACCATCCAAGATTTTCTGCGTTGGACGTATAGCATTCTCAATCGATCTGATGTTTACTTCGGGCAAGGGCACGATAATCCTTGGGATGAAAGCCTGCAACTCGTTTTAAGTGGCTTACATTTACCCATTGATTTACCTACCGAATTATTTAACAGTCGATTAACCCCATCTGAAAAAGAAACCTTAGTTCAACTTGTATTAACCCGAATCGAACAACGCGTACCTGTGGCATATTTAACAAATAGTGCTTGGTTCTGCGGTCACGAATTTTATGTCGATGAACGAACCATTATTCCACGTTCTCCAATTAGTGCTTTAATTCAAGATCGATTTGAAGATTTAATTTCACAAGAACCAAATCATATTCTCGATCTATGCACAGGCAGCGGTTGTATTGCCATTGCTTGTGCTTATGCTTTCCCGAATGCGGAAGTAGATGCGGTAGATTTATCGGTTGATGCACTTAATGTCGCAGAGATCAATATTTCACGCAATCAATTAGAGCATCGTGTATTCCCGATTCAATCAAACTTATTTGAAAATATTTTGGGACAAAAATACGATCTTATCGTGACCAATCCACCTTATGTGGATGAAGAAGATCTCGCCGATATGCCGGAAGAATTCCATTTTGAACCAGAGTTAGCCTTAGGTTCTGGCAGTGATGGCTTAAACATTACCAAACAAATTTTAAAACAAGCACCAGATTACTTAACCGAAAATGGCGTGTTGGTGTGTGAAGTGGGTAATAGTATGATTAGCTTAATTGAGCAATATCCAGATGTACCCTTTAAATGGGTAGAACTTAAAAATGGCGGACTAGGCGTATTTGCTATTCAGCGTAAGGATTTAGTGAAATATCACGATCTGTTTTAATCTTTCAAGTGCGGTTAAAATTCTTATTAAATTTCAACCGCACTTCATTTATACATTGTTATTTTGTTTCCAATTCAATGCCTTCAAATAATTTTTTCACTGAATTGTTATCACGCAAACGCTCGGCTTTTTCTACGACACTACGAGTTAAGTGCGGTGAAAAATATTCCATGAAATCGTACATATAATTACGTAAGAACGTGCTATGTTTAAATGCAATATTCGTCATACTTGGGCGGAACAAATGGCTTGCATCAATTAGCACAAGATCCGCATCTAATGCCGTATGTGCCATAGATGCCATAATGCCCACCCCTAAACCCAAGCGCACATAAGTTTTAATAACATCAGCATCGGTAGCCGTAAAAACTATATTTGGTAAAATGCCTGCACTATTAAATGCGTAATCTAAATCAGAAACACCCGTAAAACCAAACGTGTAAGTCACAAGTGGGTATTTTCCTAATTCCTCAATGGTCAGTTCTTTCACTTTGGCAAGCGGATGTTCTGGCGAAACAATCACGGCACGATTCCACCAATAGCATGGAATCTGAACTAAATCATCAAATAAATAAGGTGCTTCAGTGGTAATTGCCAAATCCACTTCACCTGACATTAAAGCATCGTGAATTTGTGTTGGCGAACCTTGATGAATATGCAAGCTCACATCAGGATATTTTTTAGAAAAACGTTCAATCACGCTTGGCAGCATATAACGTGCCTGAGTATTTGTCGTCGCAATACGTAATACACCGTGATTTGGCCGAGTATATTCATCGGCAACAGCACGGATACCTTGTGCTTTAACAAGTAACTCGCGTGCAATTGAGATAATCTTTTTCCCTGCTGGTGTAATTGATTTTATATGCTTGCCATGACGCTCAAAAATTTCCAGACCTAATTCATCTTCTAATAGGCGAACTTGTTTACTGATACCCGGCTGTGATGTGTAAAGTGCATTTGCCGCTTCTGTGACATTCAAATTTTGGTTTACAATCTCAACGATATAACGCAATTGATGCATTTTCATAAAAAAGTCCTTATTTTTTATAACGTTTGTTCATCTCCGAATAACGTTTTACCGCTTTACGAATTTGCCCAGATTTTGGACGACGACTAGCCTGTTTTACATCTAATTTCGTTTCAGTCTCAGCAGGTAATCCCACCAATTCACGTAAATAATTGACGTTTTCAAGATCCATTTCTTCCCAGCCACCACGAGGCAAACCTTTCATCAGTTTGATATTTCCGTAACGAATACGAATCAAGCGGCTAACTTGAATCCCTTGGGATTCCCACAAACGACGAACCTCACGGTTACGTCCTTCCATCAAGGTTACGTCATACCATTGGTTAATACCCACACCGCCTGTAAATTTAATTTCTTTAAAATTAGCAGGACCATCTTCAAGCTGAACGCCTTTACGTAAACGCGCTAACATCGCATCATCAACTTGACCAAATACACGCACAGAATATTCACGTTCAACTTCACGGCTTGGGTGCATTAAACGATTTGCTAATTCGCCATCAGTGGTAAAAAGCAATAAACCCGATGTATTAATATCTAAACGCCCCACCGCAATCCAACGAGATCCCGTTAAATGCGGCAAACGATCAAACACGGTCGCACGCCCTTCTGGGTCGCTACGTGTACAGAGTTCGCCTTCAGGTTTGTAATACATTAATACACGGCAAATTTCTTTTTGTGCGTGGCTAAGATTAATGATTTGACCATCAATACGCACTTTCACGCCAGAATGTACGTCAATACGATCGCCTAAAGTCGCAATTTTACCCTCTACGCTCACTCTGCCTGCGGCAATCATCGTTTCAATTTCACGACGAGAGCCTTGTCCAGCACGCGCTAAAACTTTCTGTAATTTTTCGCCCTCTGCTTTCGGTTGATTCGAGGCTCTTACAACAGGTTTCGTTTTTGGCTTCGCTAAAAATTTGTTATCAGAATTAACCGCACTTTTTTTCGTATTTGCTGTTTCTACGCAAGCAGTACGAGATACTGAACGTCTGTCATTTTTAGCTGAAAAATCACGTTTCTTTGCTGAATCTTTGGAAAAGTGCGGTTGTCTTTGAGTTTGTTTTTGACTAGGTTTCATTGTTTTCCTTGAATAATGGAAAGGTCGCTTTCACAAGCGTCTATCTGTTACATAATGTGTATTAAATAAAAGGATCAGTGCTTCCACTTCCCTCGCGTAAAATCACTGGTGATTCTTCCGTTAAATCTACCACTGTTGTAGGCTCTTGCCCTAAATATCCACCATGAATAATTAAATCCACTTGGTGTTCCAAACGATCACGAATTTCTTCAGGATCGGATTGCGTAGTATGTTCTTCATTCGGCAACATTAACGAACAAGATAAAATCGGCTCGCCTAAGGCTGAAAGCAAATCTAAAGCAATTTTATTATCTGGTACGCGTAAACCAATGGTTTTACGTTTTGATGTCATTAAACGGCGAGGTAATTCTTTCGTTGCTGTAAGAATAAAAGTATAACGCCCTGGCGTATTATTTTTAATCAAACGATAAGCGGTATTATTTACCGTTGCATAAGTTGAAAGTTCCGACAAATCGCTACACACCAAGGTAAAATTATGTCCTTCAGGCAATTTACGAATTGCTACAATGCGATCCATTGCGTGTTTATCGCCCATCATACAGCCCAAGGCATATCCCGAATCCGTTGGATACACAATCACACCGCCTTTTTGTAAAATCTCTACGGCTTGATTAATCAAGCGCGCTTGTGGATTTTCAGGGTGGATATAGAAAAATTGGCTCATGTGTTTCTTCCTTAAAAAATGTGCGCTGATTATAGCAATTTTCCCCTCACTTTATAATGGCGAGCATATAAAAATAAAGGCGTAGAAAGTCAATCTACGCTTTAGAAAACTAAAGTGCGGTTAATTTTTAGATGATTTTAATACCTTTCTCAAGGCTTCACCAATTTCAGCGAGGCTTTTTACACAGGTCACACCAGCGGCTTCTAACGCTGCAATTTTTTCTACCGCAGTACCTTTTCCGCCGCTAATAATGGCTCCCGCATGCCCCATCCGTTTTCCTTTTGGCGCAGTGATACCCGCAATATACGCAACCACTGGTTTAGTGACATTATCTTTAATGAAGATTGCTGCTTCTTCCTCTGCAGAGCCGCCAATCTCGCCAATCATCACAATGGCTTCTGTTTCGGGATCTTGTTGAAATCTTTCGAGAATATCAATAAAACTAGAACCCAGAATAGGATCTCCCCCGATACCCACACAAGTCGATTGTCCAAAGCCTTCATCTGTAGTTTGTTTTACCGCTTCATAAGTTAAAGTTCCAGAACGAGAAACAATCCCCACTTTACCTTTTTTATGTATGTGAGCGGGCATAATGCCGATTTTACATTCATCAGGCGTAATCACACCTGGGCAATTTGGCCCAATCATCACAACGCCCGTTTCATTTAATTTCTGTTTTACCTTAAGCATATCCAATGTAGGAATACCCTCTGTAATACAAACAATTAACTGAATCCCTGCATCAATAGCTTCAATTATGGCATCTTTACAAAATGATGCTGGCACATAAATGACTGTCGCTGTTGCCCCCGTATTTTCGACAGCTTCACGAACTGTATTAAATACAGGTAAACCAAGATGAGTGGTTCCACCTTTATTTGGCGATACGCCACCAACTAATTGCGTTCCGTAGGCCAATGCTTGTTCAGAATGAAAAGTCCCTTGTCCACCAGTAAAACCTTGGCAAATCACTTTGGTATTTTTATCAATTAAAATCGCCATTAGTGTTCTCCTTTTGCTGCATTCACGGCTAATTCTGCGGCTTGTTGTAAACTCTGTGCGGTAAGAATATTAACGTCACTTTCCACTAAAATTTGGCGACCGATTTCAGCATTCGTTCCTTCTAATCGCACAACCACAGGCACTCTCACGCCCACTTCATTTACTGCAGCAATCACGCCTTCAGCAATCAAATCACAACGAACAATGCCACCAAAAATATTCACTAAAATCACTTTAACGGAAGGATCGGTTAAAATGATTTTGAACGCTTCAGCAACCCGCTCTTTCGTTGCACCACCACCCACATCAAGAAAATTCGCAGGCTTCCCACCATAGAGTTTCACAATATCCATGGTGCCCATTGCAAGCCCAGCCCCGTTTACCATACAACCAATATCGCCCTCTAAAGCCACATAGTTTAACTGGAATTTTTCAGCTTCTGCTTCACGAGCATCATTTTGAGTTAAATCTTGCAGTGCCAATAAATCTTTATGGCGAAATAAAGCGTTATCATCAACAGATATTTTAGCATCGAGACAAACCAAATTGCCTTGTTGAGTGAGAACAAGTGGATTGACTTCCACTAAAGATAAATCTTTTTCTAAAAACAAACGAGATAAGCCCATAAAGATATCGGTAAACTGTTTGTTTTGCGTACCACTTAACCCTAATTTAAACGCCAATTCACGGCCTTGATAAGGCAATCCTCCAAATAAAGGATCAATGGTTACTTTATGGAGTAAGTGCGGTGAATTTTGCGCAACTTCTTCAATATTCATTCCACCAGCAGGAGAAGCAATAAACATAACTTTTTGAGAGGCACGATCAACAACCGCACTTAAGTAAAATTCTTTATCAATATCGCAAGTTTCTTCAAAATAAATCTGGTTTACTGGCTGACCCAATTTATCCGTTTGAAAAGTGACTAAACGTTGTCCCAGCCATTTTTCTGCAAAAGCTCTCGCTTCCTCTACATCCTGTACCAATTTAACGCCACCCGCTTTACCACGCCCACCCGCATGAACTTGGCATTTCGCTGCCCACTTATCGCCAGAAAGTTGAGCCAGTACCAAATCGACATCCTCAACAGATTGACAGACTGCCCCATTTTTTACGGGTAATCCATAATGCTCAAATAATTGTTTTGCTTGGTATTCGTGTAAATTCATTCGCGACGTCCTTTTTGGTTATGAAAACAGTTCACTCAAGGTTTTAATGCTATATGAACCGTGATTTCTTCACGATCGTGATATAAATGTTTTGCTTGGATATCAAAATTTAAATTCTGCTCCGCCAACATAACAGCCAAGTTTTCTAAACATAATATCACTTCTTGATAACGTTTTTTCATGGGTAATTTTAAATTGAAGATGGTTTCTCGGCACCAAGCATTCAACAACCATTTACCAATCAATAAAGAAATACGACTTGGTTGTTCCACCATATCACAGACTAACCAATCCACTTTTTTCCTTTTTGGGGGCTGAAATTTAAAACCATCTTCCGCGCAATGTTCAATGCGCCCCGTATCATGCAAACTCGCCGCCATTTTTCCGTGATCAACTGCATAAACAAATAAACCTCGTTTAACTAATTGATACGTCCAACCGCCAGGGCAAGCCCCTAAATCAACGCCAATCATATTTTCATTTAAACGTTTATTCTCTTCTTTACGTGAAATAAAAGTCAAAATAGCTTCTTCTAGTTTTAACGTGGAGCGACTCGGCGCATCTGCAGGAAATTTTAAACGAGGGATTCCCATAAAATGGGGGGAATGATTATCCACATAAGAATATCCCACATAACAGCAATTCGGTTTTACAAAAAAACAATGTAAAAATTGACCGCACTTTTGACTCGCCTTTGCCGAAAGCCAACCTTGTTTTTTCAATGCCTGACGTAAAGGCACGGTAAATTTACGACAAAAAGTGGAAAGCTCCTTCGCTTCATTTGTATCTGCAGTTTCTACAAAAAGCTCGCTAGATTGAGCAAAATTAAGTTGTTGTGATAATTCTTCAAACGCCGCCACGATAGGACTAATACGATCAGTGGGATCTAAATCTTCCAATAAATCGGAAATAACCATCATCTGACGAGCAAAAATCAAACGATTAAAAGGAATGTCTCGGGCAAGGCGATCTGCCTCATCAGGTTGATAACATTCAAAAATGACATAGCCCGAATTATCTTGTACTCGAGCAAAACCAAATACACCTAAATGACTTGCTTGATCGGTAATCTCTGCGGCGACTTCTTTCTCAAAACCTGGGCGACAATATAATGCGAGTTTATTCATTTTCTTCTTGTTTAATTGAGTTAATAATCCACTGACGGAATGCTTGAATTTTTTGGTCATCAAGGCGATCAAGATGATTGACCACATAAAATGATTTTGGATCAGGCAAATTAGTCGGCAACACTGCTTGCAATGAGCCATTTTCAATTTCTTGCAAGGCTAATAAGCGATTAGCTAATACAATGCCTTGCCCGTGAATAGCCGCCTGTAACGCCATAAATGTATGGCTAAATAACGGTCCTTGCTGAATATTTAAATCATCTAACTGTAAATGATTTGCCATCGCTTGCCAATTATCACAGGTATGAATGTGAATTAATGTGTGTTTTTTTAAATCTTCAGGCTGAATAATTGGATTTTCTGCTAGCAATTCAGGTGAGGCTAAAATCAATAAATTTTCTTCACAAAGACGATCTACTTGAAGATTCTGCCAATTTCCCAAACCATAATAAATAGCAAGATCAATTTCTTTATTTAACAAACCTTCATCTTGATCCACGCCTGTTAAACGAACCTCAATTTGCGGATAAAGCTGATTAAATTCACTTAAATGTGGCACTAACCATTGGATACCAAAAGTTTGTGGCACGCTAATATTTAAATGCGGATCCGTTTTTAACGTTAATAATCGCTCTGTTGCTTCATTTAAGCGACGCAGAATTTTATTAATATCAACAAAATAAGCTTTACCAAGCTCCGTTAATTCTAAAGAACGATTCTTTCGCTTAAATAATTCAATCCCTAAAAATTCTTCTAATAATTTAATTTGATGACTAACCGCCGCCTGTGTAACACAAAGCTCATCTGCTGCTTTAGTAAAACTTAAATAACGAGCAGCCGACTCAAAAGATTTTAGGGAATTCAATGGTGGCAAACGTTTATACATAAGTATTTCCATTTATAAAATTTTCGTCTATAATGGACAAGATTTATTTCAAATTAGTTTTTCTAATACCTCAAATAAAAAAACGTCACTTGTCCTTTCCTACCCTTTTCCTTACAATATAACCATACTTAATGATTGGTAATTCCTTACTAGTTAATGAGTTTCAGACTTAAGTATGATGTTGTGTTTGCATATAGTTCGGGAAACCGAACTTGAGTAACAATTTGTTACTCATTTACTTCCTGTATATTATTAAACCGATTTGGTTAAACGCTGCTCTCATTGAGTGGCGTTTTTTTCATCCCGATTTTAGCATAACTATATCTTTATTTCCTGCCCTGTTTCCAAAATTTCATTATTCCTTTTTAGTTGGCTAAAAATTGCATCATTTCGAGAATTTATTATTTAAATCACTTCAGGAATGGTGTAGATTAAGCGAAATTTCATTCAAAAAATAATATTAAGGAAGTAAAATGAAAGACTTAGACTGGAATAACCTTGGTTTTAGTTATATTAAAACAGATTACCGCTTCATCGCTCACTGGAAAGATGGCAAATGGGATGAAGGAAAACTCACTACAGATAACACATTACATATTCACGAAGGTTCTACCGCACTTCACTACGGTCAGCAATGTTTTGAAGGCTTAAAGGCTTACCGTTGCAAAGATGGTTCAATCAACTTATTCCGCCCGCAAGCAAATGCAGAGCGTATGCAACGTACCGCAGACCGTCTTTTAATGCCACGCGTACCAACTGAATTATTCGTGCGTGCATGTAAAGAAGTGGTTAAAGCTAACCAAGATTGGTTGGGTCCTTACGGCTCTGGTGCAACCTTATACTTACGTCCATTCTTAATTGGCGTGGGCGAAAATATCGGCGTGAAAACGGCACCAGAGTTTATTTTCTCTGTTTTTTGTTGCCCAGTGGGTGCTTACTTCAAAGGTGGTTTGGCTCCATCAAACTTTATCACGACTGATTATGACCGTGCTGCACCAATGGGCACTGGTGGTGTGAAAGTGGGTGGGAACTACGCAGCAAGCTTACTTCCACACGAATTAGCCGCAGAACAAGGTACGCCAGAACGTAAATTTGCGGATGCAATCTATTTAGATCCAAAAACTCACACTAAAATTGAAGAAGTCGGTGCGGCAAACTTCTTTGGGATCACAAAAGACAATAAATTCATCACACCAAAATCAGAATCTATTTTACCAAGTATCACTAAATACTCTCTTTTACATATCGCAAAAGAGCGTTTAGGTATGGAAGCTATTGAAGGCGATGTGTATATCGATCAACTCGATCAATTCGTAGAAGCTGGTGCGTGCGGTACAGCGGCGGTGATTACTCCAGTGGGTGGCATTCAACACAACGGAAAATTCCACGTATTCTATTCAGAAACTGAAGTAGGCCCTGTTACCCGTCGTCTTTACGATGAATTAACAGGCATCCAATTCGGTGATGTTGAAGCGCCTGAAGGCTGGATTGTGAAAGTAGAATAATTTCTACCAATAGAAAAACGAAAGTGCGGTTAAAAATCAACCGCACTTTTTTATTGATTCAATCCCCATTGGCGAGAATCTTTATCAAATTTAACACCTGAATGCGAACCTTCTGCACCGTTAAAATACACATCCTTATTTGCGCAAGCTGAAATAATCAACGCGCCTGCGATAATCAACAACCATTTTTTCATAAGTAAACCTTTTTGCTAAATTAAAAACCTGCGAATTGTAGCACAACGACTTCACATCCAACGAAATATTTCACTTGTCTTGCTAAAATAGAACTTCCCCACTAGAATACCCCCCGTAGTTCGCAAACCTCCTACAATAAAAAACTAGGTAAAATATGAATATTTTCAATCCAAACCACGATCGTAAAGCGATTGTCATCTTTTCAGGTGGACAAGACTCCACAACTTGTTTATTCCAAGCTATTGCTGAATACGGCAAAGAAAACGTAGAAGCCATTACCTTTCAATATGGGCAGCGTCATGCTATTGAGTTAGAAAAGGCGTGCGCCATTGCGCAAGATCTCGGCATTAAACAAACCTTGATTGATACATCTGTTATGAAAGCTATCACGCATAATGCATTAATGGATGAACAAGCGCATATTGAGCAAAAAGAGAATGAATTGCCAAACACTTTTGTTGATGGTCGCAATGCCCTATTTTTACTTTATGCCGCGATTTATGCGAAAGGCCAAGGCATTCAAGATATTATCACTGGCGTATGTGAAACAGATTTCAGCGGTTATCCCGATTGCCGAGATGTGTTTATCAAGTCAATGAATGTCACATTAAATTTAGCTATGGATTATCAATTCAATATCAAAACACCATTAATGTATCTCACTAAAGCCCAAACTTGGCAGCTTGCTGATGAATTAGGCGTATTAAATTATGTACAAAAACATACTCACACTTGCTATGAAGGCATCGAAGGTGGATGCGGAAAATGCCCAAGCTGTATTTTACGCAATAAAGGTCTAAAGAAATATTTGACTCAAAAAGGTAGAAAAAATGTTTAAAATTTCCAAAGAATTTAGCTTTGACATGGCACATTTATTAGATGGACATGATGGGAAATGTCAAAATTTACATGGACACACATATAAATTACAAGTTGAAATTTCGGGTGACTTATATGAATCAGGTGCAAAAAAAGCAATGGTCATTGATTTTTCAGATCTAAAGTCTATTGTGAAAAAAGTTATTTTAGATCCGATGGATCACGCCTTTATTTATGATCAAACCAATGAGCGAGAAAGCCAAATTGCCACTCTATTGCAAAAGTTAAACTCAAAAACTTTTGGTGTTCCCTTTAGAACTACGGCAGAAGAAATAGCTCGTTTTATTTTTAATCGTTTAAAACATGATGAACAACTGTCCATATCATCCATTCGTTTATGGGAAACCCCAACTTCATTTTGCGAGTATCAGGAGTAAATGTTGATGGAAAAATATCATGATTTTGAACCGAACTTTAACATAGTCGAAATTTTTGAAAGTCTGCAAGGGGAGGGCTTCAATACGGGAATGCCAAGTGTTTTTGTACGATTTGGTAAATGCAATCTAGACTGTCCTTGGTGTGATACACCTTATAATAATTTTAAACGCTGGTCTGTATCACAAATTCTAGAAAAAGTGCGGTCATTTTCGTCAAAGAATATTATCATCACAGGTGGTGAGCCAACAATTGTACCAAAAATTGAATACTTACTTGAGCAATTTAAATCAGATGGCTATTTTCTTGCAATTGAAACCAATGGTCTAAAAGCAATTCCTGCACAAATAGATTATATTGCGACGAGTCCTAAGAGCCTTTATGCTCATAAGTATGAAAAGCGTTGCATTCCATTTGCAAATGAAGTACGTATTGTAATGGACAGTAATATGCCATCATTTTGTGAATTGATCGAGCAAAAAATAAAAGCAAAGAATTACTATCTTTCACCTTGTGAAATTGATGGGAAAATGAATTTACTTGAGACTATCACTTTACTTGGTCAATTGAATCAACGTTCAAATAAACCTAAATGGCAGCTAAGTTTACAAACACATAAATTGATTGGTATTGAGTAATAGAAGGAAATATTATTTTTTGATCAGTATATAATTTAGTATATGACGTTTTCTACTTTAGAGAGTGATCATAATGAAACTTGGATAGCACACTTCTCCCATTCCTTTGTGCTAACCATTTTTTGGAATTTTGTACCATATCTCACCCTTTCTTATTTGTATTAATTATGAATAACATTGAATTTGAGTAACTTTTTAACCTAAAACTTAATTCGGACAAAATCACCGACTATGCGTAAAATGGCGTGCAAGTAGAAAGAAAAGCAAATGTTTATAAAATCATTACAGGAATCCTAGCAAATCAAGTATTGATTAAGTCATTAAACAACATTCCTATGCTATTATTGTTCATCATGGGTATTTTTGGAAAAATGAGAAACCTTGCATTTTAGGAATGAGAGGTAAACGAATTAAAAGTTTGTTTATAAATAGTATAAAAATAGCTTTCAAAGCATATGGTTTTGATGTTGAGTTTAAGGATATAGGAGAATCCCGCTTAATATTATTCTTAAAATGTTCTACCCTACTTTTGATATACTCACAAATCTTATTGTTTCACAAGATAGATGGGACTATAATAACTGTAAATTTAAACAGATTAAAGATAGTTTATGATGGATATTTCTGAATTACTTGATGGACTCAACGATAAACAACGCGAAGCCGTAGCTGCTCCTCTTGGTAATCACCTAGTGCTAGCTGGTGCAGGCTCGGGCAAAACGCGTGTATTGACGCACCGTATTGCTTGGTTAATTGCGGTCGAAAATATTTCTGAAGGCAGCATTATGGCGGTGACCTTTACCAATAAAGCCGCAGCAGAAATGCGTCATCGTATTCAATCTACCCTTGCCAAACACGCACAACATCAATTATTTGGTATGTGGATTGGAACCTTCCACAGCATTGCCCATCGTTTATTACGAGCTCATCATTTAGATGTGGGATTGCCACAAGATTTCCAAATTTTAGATTCAGAAGATCAACTTCGTTTAATTAAACGATTATTAAAATTACATAATTTTGATGAAAAAGCTTTTCCGCCTAAACAGGCTTGTTGGTACATCAATAACAAAAAAGATGAAGGCTTGCGACCAAATGATATTGAAGATTTTAATGATCGCCAAGAACGTGAATGGATTAAAATTTATCAGATCTATCAAGACACTTGCGATCGCGCAGGGTTGGTCGATTTTGCTGAATTATTAATTCGGGTCTATGAATTATTTGAGAAAAAACCATTAATTTTGCAACGTTATCAACAACGTTTTCAGCATATTTTGGTGGATGAATTTCAAGACACCAATAAAATCCAATATAAATGGATCAAAATTCTTGCTGGAAAAACAGGCAAAGTCATGATCGTAGGCGATGATGATCAATCTATTTATGGTTGGCGTGGCGCACAAATTGAAAATATCCAAAAATTCTTGAAAGATTTCAAAGCCGAGACAATTCTCCTTGAACAAAACTATCGTTCTACCGCCAATATCCTAAACAGTGCAAATGAATTAATTGCAAACAATAGTGATCGTCTTGGTAAAAATTTATGGACAGAGGGTGAGAAAGGCGATCCTGTGGGCATCTATTCTGCCTTTAATGAATTAGATGAAGCAAAATTTGTCGCTTCACAAATTCAGGATTGGGTAGAACATGGCGGAAAACTTGATGATTGCGCTGTACTTTATCGTAGTAATAGCCAATCACGGGTTATTGAAGAAGCTTTAATTCGTTGTCAAATTCCATACCGTATTTATGGCGGTATGCGTTTCTTCGAACGTCAAGAAATTAAAGATGCGTTAGCCTATCTTCGTTTGATTAATAATCGTCAAGATGATGCGGCTTTTGAGCGTGTAATTAATACGCCAACCCGTGGCATTGGCGACCGCACTTTAGATATATTGCGTAACTTAACACGCGAACGCCAAATTACCTTATGGCAAGCAGTACAAGTCGCAACACAAGAAAATATGTTAGCAGGGCGAGCCTCAACAGCCTTATTACGTTTCCAAGAATTAATTAATTCACTACAACTTGATACCGCAGAAATGCCGCTTTTCGCACAAACTGATTTTGTGATTAAACATTCGGGCTTATATGAAATGTATCAACAAGAAAAAGGCGAAAAAGGCGAAGTGCGTATTGAAAACTTGGAAGAATTAGTTACCGCAACCCGTGAATTTATCAAACCTGATGATGCGGAAGAAATGACCGAACTCACTGCCTTTTTAACGCACGCTTCCTTAGAAGCTGGCGAAGAACAAGCCTCGCCGCATCAATCTTGTGTAGAAATGATGACGTTGCACTCTGCGAAAGGCTTAGAATTTCCTCGTGTATTTATGGTGGGCGTAGAAGAAGGATTATTCCCAAGTTTTCATTCTTTTGAAGAACCCGGACGTTTAGAAGAAGAGCGTCGTTTAGCTTATGTCGGTATTACTCGCGCGCAGAAAAAACTGACCATCTCTTATGCGGAAAGCCGTCGATTATATGCCAAAGAAGAACGCCATTTGCCATCACGGTTTATCACAGAATTACCGAGAGAATGTATCCAAGAGATTCGTTTACGAGGGACAGTCACGCGTGCGATGAACCTAGCAAAAGTCGGTTCATTGTCGAATACCAGTGCGGTCGAAAATGAATGGAAAATGGGTCAAAAAGTTAAACACGAAAAATTTGGTTTCGGCACAGTGATTAATGTGGAAGGATCTGAAAATAACACACGTTTACAAATAGCGTTCCAAGCTCAAGGCATTAAATGGTTGATTGCGCATTTGGCAACATTGGAAAAAGTGCGGTAGAATTCAAGAGTATTATATTTTTTACCGATTAATTTCTTTGAAAAGTGCGGTGAATTTTTACCGCACTTTTATTATCTACGAGTGATGGAATGTTTAAATTTGTATTCAAACGAATCTTAATGGTGATCCCTACTTTTATTGCCATTACTTTTATTACCTTTGCCCTTGTGCATTTTATTCCCGGTGATCCTGTGGAAATTATGATGGGGGAACGTGGCTTAACGGCAGAAGTACATCAACAAATGATGCACCAATTGGGTTTAGATTTACCTCTTTATCAGCAATATTTCCACTATATTGGCAATGTAATTCAAGGGGATTTCGGTGCATCGTTCCGCACTCAACAACCTGTTCTTACTGAATTTTTTACACTTTTCCCTGCCACCGCTGAATTAGCATTTTTTGCGTTATTTTGGTCATTATTAGGTGGAATAATTTTAGGCACGATTGCCGCAGTAAAAAAAGACAGTTGGATTTCTCACACCGTTACAGCTGCATCGCTCACAGGTTATTCTATGCCGATTTTCTGGTGGGGTTTAATTTTAATTTTATACGTTTCACCACAACTCGGTTTACCGCAAGGTGGACGTTTAGATAATGAATTTTGGATTGATACACCAACAGGATTTATGCTTATTGATAGCTGGCTTTCAGGTGTTTCTGGTGCCTTCGAAAATGCGGTGAAATCCTTAATTCTTCCTGCAATAGTCCTAGGCACAGTTCCTCTCGCCATTATTACGCGTATGACACGATCTGCGATGTTGGAAGTGTTAGGTGAAGATTACATTCGCACGGCTAAAGCAAAAGGCCTAAATTATACTCGAATCGTCATTGTGCATGCATTGCGTAATGCGTTAATTCCTGTTGTCACTGTGGTGGGATTAATTGTAGGTCAATTGCTTTCTGGTGCAGTTCTCACAGAAACTATTTTCTCTTGGCCGGGAATTGGAAAATGGATTATTGATGCTATTCAAGCGCGCGATTATCCAGTGTTGCAAGGTTCTGTACTGATTATTGCGACGATTATTATTGTGGTAAATTTAACCGTCGATTTACTTTACGGCGTGGTCAATCCGCGTATCCGTCATTAATTGTAGGAGAAATTATGTCTGACACGCCTTTAACTTTCGCGCCAAAAACACCTTTACAAGAATTTTGGTTTTACTTCAAACAAAATCGTGGCGCGCTAATTGGTTTAATTTTTATTTTGATTGTTGCCTTAATCAGCATTCTCGCGCCTTATATTGCGCCTTTTGATCCAACAGAACAAAATCGTACCGCACTTTTACTGCCACCCGCTTGGTATGAGGGCGGTAATCCTGCTTATTTACTCGGCACAGACGATATTGGGCGAGATATTCTTTCGCGTATTATTTATGGAACGCGAATTTCCGTCTTTGCGGGATTTATCATCGTATTACTATCTTGCGCCTTTGGTACCAGCCTTGGCTTGATTTCTGGTTATTATGGCGGCGTGCTAGATACAATTATCATTCGCCTAATTGATATTATGCTCGCGATTCCAAACTTACTTTTGACGATTGTGGTCGTCTCTATTTTAGAGCCATCACTCGCCAATGCCACTTTAGCGATCGCCGTGGTATCGATTCCTAGCTATGTGCGTTTAACTCGAGCAGCGATGATGAATGAAAAAAATCGTGATTATGTGACTTCATCTAAAGTGGCAGGGGCAGGTATTTTACGCCTCATGTTTATTGTGATTTTACCAAACTGTTTAGCCCCTTTAATTGTGCAAATGACAATGGGCATTTCCAATGCCATCTTAGAACTCGCGACACTTGGTTTCTTAGGCATTGGTGCAAAACCGCCAACACCAGAACTTGGCACAATGCTTTCAGAAGCACGCAGTTTTATGCAAGCGGCAAACTGGTTAGTTACAATTCCTGGCTTAGTGATTTTATCTTTGGTGCTTGCTTTCAACTTAATGGGCGATGGCTTGCGTGATGCCCTTGATCCAAAACTCAAACAATAGGAAAACAGAATGGCATTATTAGACGTAAAAGAACTTTCTGTTCACTTTGGCGATAAAAAAACGCCATTTAAAGCAGTGGATCGCATTAGCTATCAAGTCGCACAAGGCGAAGTGCTTGGCATTGTGGGAGAATCAGGCTCAGGTAAATCTGTGAGTTCTCTCGCAATTATGGGATTAATTGATCATCCTGGACGTGTATCGGCTGAATCCTTGCAATTTGAAAACACAAATTTGCTTACTTTAGATCATAAAGCCAAACGTCAGCTTATTGGTGCTGATGTTGCGATGATTTTCCAAGATCCGATGACAAGTTTAAATCCAGCTTATACTGTGGGTTTCCAAATTATGGAAGCGTTAAAAACTCACGAGGGCGGCACAAAAAGGGCGAGAAAAGACCGCACTTTAGAGCTTTTAAGATTGGTCGGTATTCCAGATCCTGAATCTCGAATGAATGTTTATCCCCATCAGCTTTCTGGCGGTATGAGCCAACGTGTGATGATTGCGATGGCAATTGCCTGCAGACCTAAATTATTGATTGCTGACGAGCCAACCACAGCATTGGACGTGACTATTCAAGCACAAATTATGGAACTCTTACTTGAATTGCAAAAGAAAGAATGTATGTCCCTAATTTTGATTACTCACGATCTAGCACTTGTGGCAGAAGCAGCAGATCGAATTATCGTAATGTATGCGGGACAAATCGTTGAAGAAGGCACCGCAAAAGATATTTTCCGCGATCCAAAACATCCTTACACGCAAGCCTTGTTACGTTCATTACCAGAATTTGCAGAAGGAAAATCTCGCTTAGCGTCATTACAAGGTGTGGTACCTGGAAAATACGATCGCCCAACAGGCTGTTTATTAAATCCTCGTTGCCCTTATGCCACCGAATATTGTCGCCAAGTTGAACCTCTATTGCATCAGATCGGTTCGCGTAAAGTAAAATGCCATACTCCGCTGAACGAGCAAGGCAATCCCGTTGAATATCAAGGAGCTTAATAATGACGAATGAAATAAAAGAAAATGCGCCATTATTAAATGCGATTGGCTTAAAAAAATATTACCCTGTAAAAAAAGGCTTGTTTGCAAAACCACAGCAAGTAAAGGCGTTAGATGGTGTCTCTTTTCAGCTTGAACGTGGTAAAACGTTAGCTGTCGTGGGGGAATCTGGTTGTGGAAAATCAACGCTAGGTCGTTTATTGACAATGATTGAACAACCAAGCGAAGGCGAGCTGTATTACAAAGGGCATAATTTTTTAGAAAATGATTCTGAAACAAAAGCACTACGTCGTAAAAAAATTCAGATTGTTTTTCAAAATCCTTATGCATCATTGAATCCACGCAAAAAGATTGGTTCAATTTTGGAAGAACCATTAATTATCAACACAAAACTTTCCGCCAAAGAACGGCGAGAAAAAGTTTTATCGATGATGGAAAAAGTGGGATTGCGTGCTGAATTTTATGATCGTTATCCTCACATGTTCTCAGGCGGACAACGCCAGCGTATAGCCATTGCACGAGGTTTAATGTTAGATCCCGATGTCGTTGTTGCCGATGAACCTGTTTCTGCATTAGATGTTTCCGTGCGTGCGCAAGTACTGAATTTAATGATGGATTTACAAGATGAATTAGGTTTGTCTTACGTGTTCATTTCGCACGATCTTTCTGTGGTAGAACATATCGCTGATGAAGTGATGGTAATGTATCTAGGTCGTTGTGTCGAAAAAGGAACAACAGAGCAAATCTTCTCTAATCCTCAACATCCTTATACCAAAGCATTACTTTCAGCGACACCACGTTTGTCGCCAAACTTACGCCGTGAGCGTATAAAGCTGACGGGCGAATTGCCAAGTCCGATTAATCCGCCCAAAGGCTGTGCATTTAATCCTCGTTGTTGGAAAGCGACAGAAAAATGCCGTGAAAATCAACCGCACTTAGAGCAACATACTGATGGAAAATTAATCGCTTGTTTCCATATTAACTAAACATAAAACAATCCCCTGATTATTAATCAGGGGATTGTTGACCAATAGCATTTAGCATCTTTACATAATGCTCTCGCTAAATCATTGTAATACAGTTAATTACATACTGTGCCGACGCTACTTCCCCAATTTGTACAAGAACGACCAGTATTTGTATCAATCGTTGTACTGTAACTTCCGCGATCATAGGTTTGGTAATTTTGTCCACCAGAACCTAATGTTGTGCCATTAAACGTACTATACGTTTCACCTGTATTGTTATTTCTAATGGTATTTCCCATTTGAGTATAAGATGAACCATTACTCCCCACAATAGTGTTACTACCCACAGGTGACCAAACTACATTAGCAAATGATGAAACAGCAAAAGTAGAACCTAAAATGCCTAAAAATAGTGCTTTTTTCATATCAACTCCTAAATCTTATTTACTACCACATCCTGGCAAACTTCTATCAATAACTAAGTTACCTTCTGCAATATAACTTACAGTAAAGAAATTATTTTCCAATTTAATTACAGCATCAGAAAGTGCGACAGCACATTTATTTTTTTCAATAGCGTTATCAACAGCATTTTTCATATAAACAACATTGGTTGTTTTATCTATGCCGGCAACACGATCTCCTCTCACTAAGGAATTAGAGTTAAGGTTTACATTCTTTGTACTAACTAAAGTAAAATCACCAACACGGTGTGTCACACAAGCAGAAAGCAATCCAGCAGCAATAAGACAAGAGATAAGTTTTAATTTTTTCATCGTAATTTCCTCGGTTTATTTAAATTAATAAATAGTGTTTAGGTTGTACCTAAAACAGGTGCAAGTATACATTGCACCTAAAATAGGTGCAATGGGAAATTTACGATTATCGGTTCATTCAGAAGAACATTTCTGGTTAAGACAGAAACTGCTGAATCGCCGTCATGAATTAGGACTAACACAACGCGCATTAGCTGAAAAATTGGGTGTTGTGCATTCGTTTGTCGGTAAGGTTGAAACTGGTGACCGGCGATTAGATGTATTTGAATTATTAGAATACTGTAAAGCTCTAGAGCTAAATCCTTCAGAATTATTTAATGAAATCAACCAAAGATTCGGTTGAATCTTCTCTAGGTATAACTGAGTTTAAGTTATGAAATCAACGCTTCAACTCCCCGTTATTACTTTCTCTCTCTCCAATAAGTTGCAAATCGAGGTTTTCCACGACTCGTGAGGCCTCGATATTTATAAGTAATTACAGATCCTATCGGAGGGGGATTTTCTCGTTCGTTTAAGTTAAAACCCGAACCGATTTTAAATTCTCCCCGATGATTTTTACAAGTTAAAGCACCCATCACATTTTCAAATTGTCCTTTGCCTTTATGGTGTGCAATAACTGTACATTCTTCATCTCGTGCTGTTTTTAATTTTAAAATTTGTGAGCTTCGCTTACGTTCATAAGGTGCATTGGGGTTGCGTACAACAACGCCCTCGCCTTGCAAATTTTCGACTTGTGCAAGAAATTGATATAAATGGGTTTTATCTTTAACAGGAATTTGCTCAATAATTTCAATATAAGTTGTGGGATGTTCGACTAAATACGCTTTCAATTTAGCTAAACGCTCAAATAAATTCCCCTCTGCATCAGGCACATCAAAAACATACAATTTAAGTTTTTCCCAACCCTCGCCTTTGAAAGATTTTGTGATGGATGAAATTTCCTCAAAATGATTTCGCTCACTAAATAATTCGCCATCAATCGCAAAAGGCGGAAAATCCTTAATGAAATAGGCGGGCGGCGATAAAGGTTGCCCTTGTCGGGTTAATAATTGCTTTCCATTCCAATAACCGCGTACGCCATCTAACTTTTCAGACATTACCCAACCCTCTATGGGTTGATTATTGTAGGTATGAAGAAGCATTAAATCTGAGTTAGCAAAAGCAAAAGAACTCGCCAAGAAAAGTAACAAAGTGCGGTAAAATTTCATTGTGTTTTTGAAAATTAAAAGGCTAATAAGTTTACGCAAGATAAACATATCTTGAAAAATCCCCAACCATTCAAACTTATTTTTTCGATCTAAATCGCAAAAAATCATCATTTCATCGAAAAAAGATGAATTTTTATTTAGGCTAGCGAAGAATCTTCATCTGCTATACAATGCCATCGCGATTTTATTCCCAACAAGGAGCAATCAATGTATTTAGATCAAATCAAAGCGGAACTTGTGGAAGCACAAGATGTGTTAAACAAATTTATTTCTGACGAAAATAACATTAAATTAATTCAAGAAGCGGCATTATTAATTTCGAATAGCTTCAAACAAGGAGGCAAAGTGCTTTCTTGTGGTAATGGCGGTTCGCATTGTGATGCGATGCATTTTGCAGAAGAATTAACGGGTCGTTATCGTGAAAATCGACCTGGTTATCCCGCTATTGCGATTTCAGATGCAAGCCATTTAAGCTGTGTAAGTAATGATTTTGGCTATGAATATGTATTTTCACGCTATGTTGAAGCGGTGGGTCAAAAAGGCGATGTATTATTCGGTTTATCAACTTCAGGTAATTCAAAAAATATCTTAAATGCTATTGAAGCGGCAAAAGCAAAAGGAATGAAAGTGATTGCGATGACAGGCAAAGATGGCGGAAAAATGGCAGGATTAGCAGATGTTGAAATTCGCGTACCCCATTTCAGTTATGCAGATCGTATTCAAGAAATCCATATCAAAGTCATTCATATTTTAATGATGTTAATTGAGTTTGAAATGGCAAAACAAGCCTAAAGTGCGGTTGATTTCAATCAAGTTTTTAAAATCCCAAATTTTTTTGGGATTTTTTATTAATAGCATTTGCATAATTATGCATAAAAATGTAATATTTTTTCATCTTATAAAGCATAGAGAAGAAAAATGGCTATTCGTGTTAAAAATCTCAATTTCTTTTACGGTTCATCACAAGCGTTATTTGATATTAACCTTGAAGCTGAAGAGGGCGATACCGTTGTGTTGCTGGGCCCAAGTGGCGCAGGCAAAAGCACATTAATTCGCACATTAAATTTGTTAGAAGTGCCAAAATCTGGCGAATTAAGCATTACAAACAATGAATTTAATTTATCCAATGCAATGGCAAATCCCAAAGCAATCAGACAATTACGCCAAGATGTAGGAATGGTGTTTCAACAATATCATCTTTGGCCGCACTTAACGGTAATTGAAAACTTAATTGAAGCACCAATGAAAGTGCGTGGTGTGAGTGAAAGTGAAGCGAAAACTGATGCAATGGAATTGTTAAAACGTTTACGTTTAGAACAACTTGCTGATCGCTTTCCATTACATTTGTCAGGTGGGCAACAACAACGTGTTGCAATAGCGCGCGCACTGATGATGAAGCCACAAGTTCTATTATTTGATGAACCAACGGCTGCATTAGATCCAGAAATTACAGCACAAGTTGTAGATATTATTAAAGAATTACAAGAAACTGGCATTACGCAAGTGATTGTGACCCACGAAGTCAATGTGGCGCAAAAAGTGGCGACAAAAGTCGTCTATATGGAACAAGGTAAAATCGTCGAAATGGGATCGGCTGATTGCTTTGAAAATCCGAAAACCGAACAATTTAAACACTATCTTTCTCACTAGAAATAAGGAGCTTACGATGAAAAAAACATTATTAACTGCCATTTTATTGGGGTCATCTATTGCTGCAGGCGCACAAGAACTCACTTTTGCAATGGAACCTAGCTATCCACCATTTGAAACCACAAATGAAAAAGGCGAAATTATCGGCTTTGATGTTGATGTGGCGAATGCAATTTGTCAAGAAATTCAAGCAACCTGTAAATTCAAGAGCGAATCCTTTGATGCGTTAATTCCAAATTTAAAAGCAAAACGTTTTGATGCAGCAATTTCCGCCATTGATATTACTGATGCTCGTGCAAAACAAGTGCTATTCTCTGATCCATATTACGACAGCACAGCAAGCTATGTTGCTCTTAAAGGCAAAGCAACTTTAGAGAGCGCAAAAAATATAGGTGTTCAAAATGGCACAACATTCCAACAATACACCGTAGCGGAGACCAAGCAATATACTCCAAAATCCTATTCAACTTTACAAAATGCTATTTTAGACTTAAAGAGCGGTCGGATTGATATTATTTTTGGCGATACCGCAGTGCTTTCCGATATGATTTCCAAAGAGCCAGAAATTCAATTTATAGGCGAAAAAGTAACCAATAAAAAATATTTTGGTAACGGGATAGCGATTGCAATGCACAAATCAAACAAAGATTTGGCGGCACAACTAAATAAAGGTTTAGCTGCAATTAAAGCGAATGGCGAATACCAAAAAATCTATGATAAATGGATGACAAAATAATTTATGTTTTCTGACTTTCTTTCTTTAATGTTTACCGCTGCCCTAATGACTTTAGGACTTGCGGTCTGTTCATTGATCTTAGGCTTATTTTTAAGCCTTATTTTTGTCGCACTTGAAGCAAATCGTTTTGTTGGCAAGCCGATGACAGTATTTGTGGCATTATTACGTGGCTTACCCGAAATTATTGTTGTATTACTTGTCTATTTTGGTTCTACTGAATTAGTCGAAATGCTAACTGGCGAATACATCGAATTTGGGGCATTTGGCTGTGGTGTGCTTGCGCTTTCTCTTATTTTTGCAGCTTATGCTTCACAAACATTACGTGGTGCAATTCAAGCCATACCAAAAGGACAATGGGAATCAGGTGCAGCGTTAGGCTTAAGCAAAAGTTATACGTTCATTCATATTGTCATGCCACAAGTATGGCGTCACGCTTTACCGGGTTTAAGCAATCAATGGCTTGTATTGCTAAAAGATACGGCATTGGTTTCATTAATTGGCGTAGATGATTTAATGCGCCAAGCGGATCTGATTAATGCCAATACACATCAACCCTTTACTTGGTACGGTATTGCTGCGTTAATTTATTTAGCGGTGACATTAATTAGCCAAGTTGGTATTCGAAAATTAGAGCTGCGTTTTACTCGTTTTGAAAGGGGCGTGAAATAATGTTTCAAGAATATTTAAGCGTGATCGCACAAGGGATCCCAACAAGTTTACTACTTACTGTCGTATCCTTACTGATTGCTTTCTTTTTAGCCTTATTTCTTACTTTTTTACTTTCAATGGAAAATAAATGGGTAAAAAGAGCGGTTAATTTATACCTTACTTTATTCACAGGCACGCCACTGTTAGTACAGTTCTTTTTAATTTATGCAGGGCCCGGTCAATTTCAATGGATTATTGACAGCCCATTATGGTTTTTCTTATCCAATGCGTGGTTCTGTGCCACATTAGCTTTAGCACTAAACAGTGCAGCTTATTCCACCCAATTATTTCACGGTGCAGTAAAAGCCATTCATAAAGGACAATGGGAAAGTTGTGCAGCGTTAGGATTAAGCCGATTACAGACACTCAAAATCTTAATTCCCTACGCTTTAAAACGCGCATTGCCGTCTTACAGTAACGAAATTATTTTGGTATTTAAAGGCACGGCGTTAGCTTCCACCATTACCATTATGGATATTATGGGTTACGCTCGCCAACTTTATGGTACAGAATATGATGCACTGACAATTTACGGCATTGCGGGTGGTATCTATTTAATTATCACAGGCATTGCGACTTTATTACTACGTAAATTAGAGAAAAAAGTATTGGCATTTGAACGTTTTGAAGTAAGCAAAGCATAAAGTGCGGTAAAATTTTTAGTGATTTTTAAATCCCAACCTAGGTTGGGATTTTTTAATTGAAAAGTAAAAGCTACTTCGTCACATCTTTGCCTTGTGCTATACCTTGCCAAAATATAGTATTAACGAGGAAAATAATGAATTTTGAGCAAATTATAGAACAACGTATTAAAGCCCTAAAAGAAGCCCATATCAGTAATCAAATTGAAGGAGCAGATATGGGCGTAGCACATTTTCTACTATGCTTGAAAGAGCTAGCGCACCGATTACCAATGAAGAATTTGAACGACAAGAACTATTATTGGTTAAACAATTATTCACCCAATAAAAAAGACTACCTTAGCGTGAAATCGAATCTCTGATCATTTAATATTAATTACTACAGGTTGTATATAGTAATTTGTTAAAAGTGTGGGGTAGTGACAATATTTGCATAAGGAAAAAGAAAAAAATTGGTGGGAAAAAATTGGCTGAAGCCCCTGTTTGTGGGGCTTTGGCGTTTTTAGAGGTGGGGTTTATGCAAAAATGGAAAATGGTGGGGATTGGGGGAAAATGGTCGAAAATTGGGTTTTATTTTGCATAAAAGTTGGCGGTGAATTGTTAGGTTTTAAACATTTTTAAAATTTTAAAGTTCGTTTTAAAGTGGGTTTAAAAGGGTTTAAATTCAGCTTTAAAATCGGGGTGGAAATTGCAGGAAGATGAAATAGAGGTGGTGTATTTAAGTGAGGTTTTTTATGGTTGTTTTGGTAAAAGCTAGGAGAAAAGGCGGTTTCAGTGGCAGAAATCGCCTTTTTTGTTGGTTTTTGGGGCGATTTTGGTGCGTTTAGATGAAATCTAGCGGTTTGTTGTGTGTGATTATGGGTAGAATTTGCGAAAATGCGCCATTATTTGGCGGTATTTGAAAGGAACACAGACTTCCTTGCCTTTGTGCTTTAAAATATTAAGAAAGCGTTTGTAATGCGGTTTCTTTGGATGTTACCGACATTGATGTCGGCGACATATTAGAAGTCTCGATAGCCACGCACGACTTGCCCTATCACAATCAAGTTATTGGCTTGTTCTGCGTTGAGTTCTATTGGTGCGTATTCTGTGTTTTGGCTGATGAGTGTGATGCCGTTGTAGGTAATTTGCACTTTCTTCACTAGCATTGCACCTTCATTATTTAATACAAAGATTTTTCCGTCTTTTAATTCCTTTTTCGACCGATCTACAATAATTTCTTCGCCGTCTTTTAGCGTTGGATACATGCTATCGCCACTTACTAAGAACATCGCACAATCTTCCGCTTTTAAGCGACGTGAATCGAGCCAAGCCTTTTCTACTTTGGTGGTTTGATAAGGTTTATATTCATCGTTAAAACCACCGCCACCGGCTGAAATTCGCACTTCTCGGCAATCTTCAATCACTGCAAATGTCTCATCATTGCTTGCCAGTAAATTCACGTCAGGCTTTATCATCTGTGGTTTTGTGCCGTCCATCTCGCCCACGCCAAGGGCTAACCATTCAAGGTTTACACCTGAAGCCTCGGCTGTTTTTATAAGATTGGTACGAGATGGATCTGCCTCACCTATCAGCCAGCGATTTAATGATGTTATTGCAATTCCAATGCGTCTAGCAAATTCACTAGTATTGCCTTCAAATTTCTCTTTAAGTATCCATTGAAGTCTAGCTCCAAATTCAGGGTCATTAATCTTTGCTTTGCTCATAAATTTAACCTTTACACTATCTTTTACCGTAAAACTTTCACGTCAATAACTTTTACTTTTTTTTAGACAAGAATAAAACTCCGTAAATGTAAGTTGTAAGTCATTGTTTTTACGTAAAAATTAAACTTAAATAGAAAATATTTTAAGATATTTAAGTTTTACACTTGAAATAATTTAAGTTTTACGCTTTAATACACGCATTGGATACATAAAAGGAGGTGTATTTAATGAGTGTATTAAGCGACACAAAAAAAACCGCTATATGCGATTGGCATCGTGCGGATATTTTGGCTGCGTTGCGTAAAAACGGGTGGTCTTTACGTTCTTTGGCTGAAGCTGGGAACGTGAGTTACAACACATTAAAGACCGCACTTGATAAACCCTATCCGAAAATGGAAAGACTTATCGCTAATGCGGTCGGTGTTGCCCCTGAAGAAATTTGGGCTGCACGTTCTCAGGAACGAATTGAACGTAACCGAAAACCTGTTTTAACAAATAAGTTTTAATCTTAAAGGAATTTAAACGTAAAAGAAACAAAAAGGATTATTTATGAACGAAATTTCTTTAAAAACACATTATCCGATAGCGGAATTATTAAAACTTAAACTTTTAAACATGCCTACTGCACATAAAAATGCACTCGCATTGTTTGAGCGTGAAAATGTGGAATGGCGTAAACGTGAAGGCAAAGGTGGGGGCAAAGAATATGCTCTTTCATCAATGCCACAAGCCTTACAAGATGAAATTCGTAATAAATTTGCAGTTTCTATCGTGAAAGCCAAACCCAAATCCCTCCCCGCCGATCTCCGTCAGGTGGAATTAAAAACTTTAACGGAAAAACAACGTGAAGTAGCAGGGGCAAGAATGGCGTTGGTTGCCCAAGTGGCACAGCTTGAACAAGCCCAACCTCGTTACAAGGCGATTAAGTTTTTTTGTGAACAAATCAAACATGGTGGCATTTCTTCTGATTTGATGAGATTGGTTGAAACCGCCAATAACAAGAAAGGAAAAAATCGCACTTTATCTGACCGCACTTTGAATCAATGGGTGTTGGATTATGAAAAGGCGGATACCCCTGAAGAACGATTAAAAGCTCTCGCGCCAATGCAACGGGTGGCGAAAAAGGCTGAAGAAATTGTGTGGTTGCCTGACTTTTTGGCGATATATCGCCAAACCAATGGCATCAATGTGGCAGAAGCCTATCACTATTTTTCGGCTGAATGGGATGCACGTTTTGCAGACGAGCCGTTACGTTTAGAAATGAAACCGAGCATTGACCAAGTTCGCGCTGCGTTGGCGAAATTGCCAAAACACATTAAGGAAATTGGTCGTAAGACGGGTTCTGAACTACGCGCCCTTAACACTTATGTTAAACGCGATTGGAGCGTGTTGCAGGTGAATGATGTGTGGGTAGGTGATGGCCATGCGATGAAATTGAAAGTCGCCCATCCTGAACACGGTCGCCCTTTTATTCCTGAGGTGACATTAATTATGGATACCTCTTGCCGCTTTATTGTGGGTTGGTCGGCTAGTTTGGCGGAAAACGTTCTGGCTGTGGCAGATGCCTTGCGTTATGGCGTGGAACGCTACGGCATACCCGCAATTTATTACTCCGATAACGGTGGGGGTGAGAAAAACTGGATGCTTGATGGTGATATTACGGGGATGTTGCCGCGTTTGGGGATTAATCACCAAACAGGGATTCCGGGCAATCCACAAGGGCGTGGGATTATTGAGCGGGTGCATCAAACGATTTTATACAAAATCGGTCGCCAGTTTGAGACTTACCACGGCACAGGGGCGGATAAAGACACGGTGCGACAAGTGAGCACAGCAGTGATTTCACTGGATAAAGCAAAACGTAAAGGTGCGACACAGCTAACGCCAAAACAACAATGGGCAGTGGGTAAATTGCCAAGCTGGAATCAGTTTTTACAAGCCTGTCAAGAAGGCATTGATGAATACAACAATAAACACGAGCACAGAGAACTAGGGGGAATGACACCTGCACAAAAACGCCGTCAGTTGATGGAAAAAATGAACCCTAATGATTTGGTCTTTGTTACGCCAGTGGAAGCAAGGGATTTATTCCGCCCAAGTACATTACGTGTGGCACAACGTGGTTGGTTACAACTTTTCAATAATTATTACTTTAGCACGAAATTGCTCGATGTTGATGGGCAAAAGGTGCAAGTGATGTTTGATATTCACGATCCAAGCCAAGTGATTGTGAGAAAGCAAGACGGCACTTTTGTGTGTTATGCCGAACTAGATGGCAATAAACGTGATGCGTTCCCAATGCCGTTTGTTGAGAAAACACGCCAAGAGCGTCATGCACGCCGCGCGAAATTGAAACAAGAACAGCTTGATGAGATTAATGCGGAACTTAACCCGATTATTACGATTGAGCATCAGCAAGGTTTTGAATTGTTACGCACAAAACCGAAAGCCAAACAGGAAGCTACCCCAATTTTCTTAACCAAAGCGGATAAAGAAGCGTGGGAACAAAGAAAAAAGTTAGTGAATGAGTAAAGGGCAAAAAAATGAAAGCACAAGAATTAAAAGCGTTTATGGATGCGCACAAGATGAGCCAAAAACAAGTGGCAACCTTGTTTGATGTGTCCATTACAACAGTGAGCCAATATTTAAACGGTAAATATCCAACCGATACCAAGTGGCTCGATGAAAAAGTGGATGAGTTGTTAGCACGCCATAAGGCGAAAGTGGTTGAAGCGAAATACAACAATGCATTTGTCCCCACTCAAACAGCAAAGCGCGGTATGGAAATTATGCATTTTGCTCACGCAGAGGGCGAAATTAATGTGATTTACGGTGCAGCAGGCTTAGGCAAAACACAAATGCTTAAACAATATGCGAAAGAACATAGTTCAGCCATTTTGATTGAGGTTGATCCAAGTTGCACACCGAAAGTGTTACTACGCAAGATTGCTGAAACTGTAGGGGCGACCAGTCGCGGTGTTAATAATGATGTCTTGGCAAGTATTGTGGAAAAACTCAACGGTGCGGAACGTTTGTTAATGATTGATGAAGCCGAGTTACTTTCTACCCGCTCCTTGGAATTTATCCGACGCATTCATGATTTAACGAATTGTGGCGTGATTTTAGCGGGTATGCCTCGCTTGTTGGTGAATTTAAAAGGTAAAAATAACGAACTGGCACAGCTTTATAGCCGCGTAGGATTTGCTTGTGACCTTGGTAATGCCCTACCTGATGACGATTTAGCCATGTTAGCGGAAAGTGCCCTTAATACGAGTGAATTTAATGACCCTTTATTGAAGGCCTGTAAAGGCAACGCACGCCGATTAAGTAAGTTAATGCGAGGTGTTGTGCGTTCGGCAGAGATTAACGAAACCGAAATTAGCGCAGAGATGATCGAACAATACAGCAAAATGTTAATTAGTTAAGGAGATGACCATGTTACAAGCAAGAAAAAACAAACAATTAAACAAAAACAATGCCGTGATGTTGGCTTATTTAGAACAAGTAGAAAAAGCGGTGAGACGCTTAAATGAAATGGGGCTTACGGTGATTAATGTGCACTTTGAGAAGATAAGACCGACGGTGCGTGTGATGAATAATGCGGTAACAGAAAAGCTAGAGAAAGACCAACGGGCTTATGTGTATCACGTGGGGCGTGATGTAGGTCGATACCAAGAAGCGCAATTTACAGTGGAAGGTATCCGAGTGGTTTGGCGGAAGTATTTGAACTAGGAGGAGGAATGGCAATGCGTCGGCAAATTTATGCAGTCTATCGTGGCGAAGAGAATTTGGGTGACGGGACTGCGGAAGAATTAGCAAAGAAACTCAATGTGAGCGAAAAAACGATTTACAGCTCGGCAACAGTCGCCCGATGTAAACGTGATAAAGGTAAGCGACTTGTGGTGATTAAGTTAGATAAAGAGGAACTCTAAATGAAGGTGATGATTGAGGGGAAAGAATACTGGCGTGATGCAAGAGGAAATTTAACGCCAGCTGAGTTGGTGAAAGACATCGACAAAGCACGTGATGTGCTCGTGCGTGAATGGGTGGAAAAAGGCGTGTCCTTAAATAAGGAGATGCGCAATTTTAAAGATGGCATTTTCGGCGATATTCAGGCGTTTATTGAACTTTCAGCTGAAAAATACAATGCAAAAGTGGGCGGTAGTAAAGGCAATATCACGCTTTATAGCTACGACGGCAAATACAAAATCCAACGTGCGATTAACGACCACTTGCAATTTGATGAACGTATTCAGGCGGCAAAAGTGTTGATTGATGAGTGCTTGAATGAATGGAGCGAAGGCTCTCGCCCTGAACTAAAAGCGTTAATTGAACGTGCGTTTAATGTGGACAAGGAAGGTAATTTAAATACTTCTCGCATTTTAGGTTTGCGACGGGTAGATATTCAAGATGAACGTTGGCAAAACGCGATGCAGGCGATTAGTGAAAGCGTACAAGTGGTGAGTAGTAAGGCTTATGTGCGACTTTATGAGCGTGTGGGCGAAAGCGATCAGTATGTGCCGATTGCGTTAGATGTAGCGGGGGCGTAGATGAGTGAGTCTGGCATCGTTGTAATTTGTCTTTTTGCACTATATGCGTGGTTAGCATATTTGATGTTTAAGAATTTATAAAACTTATTTAAATGCCCTTTAAATCTCCCCATCCCCCTCTTTACAAAGAGGGGGATGGGATGAGGGGCATTCATAATAGGTTTTAACAACAAAGGAGCAAATATGAGACCTGAATTTAGATATTTTAAATGCGCATTAAGCGTTGAGCCTATTAAATCATTAGATGAGCAATGGCGAAAAGATAGAGAGCTCAGAGATAAAAAACTTGACGCTATTTTTGACACTATCCCATTTTATGAATGCTGGAGAGGAAGTGAAAGTAATATATTTGGAATTGTTTGTAGTTTAGATAGCGATGAATTTGCCAAAATAAAAGAGGATAAGACCTATAAATTTGAAATAGTTGAAAATGAGAAAGTTGTCATCACTGGCAATGGCAGAACAAAAGCCGGTAAGGCATTTAACGATAAAATCCAAAGCGTTAGAGATATTTTAAATCAATACCCAAGCTTTAATGATTTTATGCTACGAAAATTAAAACTTAATTGCTGGGTGCTTGGCGCACGCACTGGTTATGTATCTGTATGCGGTGTTGCAAGTGACTACTTTATCGTTTCAATACCAGTTAAATCAGAGGGCTTTGGTGGGGATGGCTTCCCGGCAATTCCGGAATGTTTAACAGAAATAAAACAAAGTGAATTTTTAATGTTACAGGGGAAATAGATAATGAGTGAACAAATTTACGAATTTAAGAATGTAACCGATATTTTAGTGCTTGATGAAAAACAGTTTGAACGATTCTTAGCAGATTTCAAAGAATGGTTCCATTTTCAAAAACAAGCGAGAGCCGAAGCCGAAAAGCTTAGAGAACTTGGATTGAATATTACTCTAGCAGATGTGATTCGTTGGAAAGATGATGACATGATTGGAGTGGGGAAAATTACGATTGATGTGCAAAAGGCACGAGATTATTAAAACCCATTTACAGCCCATTAAATCTCCCCTAGCCCCTCTTTACAAAAGAGGGGGATAAGTTAGATGAAGTGGGCTGAGTAATGTGTTTTATTAACTAAAGGAGCAACAATGTTAAAAGAAAGCGATTTACTTGAAGATCATGATTATGTATCAAATAACGTAAAAATATATAAAGGCAATTTAGTAAGCTGGAGACGTATTTTTAAAGTTAATCGTGCTAATGAAAGTGTGACATATTGTGAAATGAAATGGCTTAAAGATGGTTTAAAAGCGACATTGAAAACAATATCAATCAAAGCATTTTTAAAATGGGCTGTTGCTGATGTAACTAAGGAGACGAAAGAATGAAACTATGTCGTTGCCCTATTTGCCACAGTGACATTCATTTGGATGCGTTGTTGGAAGATGATGCGGGGCGTGAGATGTTAGGGTTAATCTCCAATTTGGGTGGTCGTAATGCCCGTGCGTTGGTAAGTTATATTGGTCTGTTTCGTCCTGAAAGATCAGCGTTATCTAATGGGCGGGCATTGAGATTAATGAAAGATGTGTTGGAGATGTATCAACCCAGTCCGCTACTCGCCCATGCGTTGAATGAAACGGTGCAAGCGGTGATGAAAAACCGTCGGGAAACCCGCAATATTCAAGCTCTAGCGAATCATAACTATTTGAAGAAAGTGTATGAAGGGGCGAAACCGTTGTTTGCGGTGGTGCGTAATGAAGGCAAAGCTGAAATGCAAAGCGTTGCGGCGCAAGAAGAGGATAAACGTATGGCCGCCATTCAATATATTGAACGTTACGCCGCTATTGGGCAGTTGCAATTTGTGGAAAATATGCCTGAATTTGCCGTTTGGAAAGCCTGGAAAGCGGAACAGGAGAAAGGCTATGTTGCGTAAAAATTTAATCACTAGAATCCATATTGGAAAAAGCCAATTAGGTCTTGATGATGAAACCTATCGTCAATTATTGGTGAGTACAACGGGTAAAATAAGTTGCACTGAAATGACAGAGAATGAATTGCAACAGGTGTTAAATGTTATGGTGCAAAAGGGGTTTAAATCCAGTTCAAGTTTTTGGGGAAATCGTGCGGCACCACGTGAAGATAAGAAAATTTATTTGGCAAAAATCACCGCACTTTTAGCAAAACATGGTTTACCGAAAGAATATGCTGATGGCATTGCGAAACGTTCGTTTAAAGTGGATTTTGTGCATTGGTTGCAGCCGTGGCAGTTGAAAAAGGTGGTGCAGATGTTGGCGGTGTATGATCGCAATCAACAAAAATCGTAAAACTTTTTGCATAATGTTGGGTAGAAAACCTTGATTTCTGATTAAAAAAAGGTTAATTTTGCGATCAGGGTATCAAAAGCCCAGCAATACGGTCGGCACAACCGTGATTTCGTGCTATTTTTTTACCTGCAATTTGAGTATCAGAATGCCTTGAGCGTCAGAATACCAGTGCGGTAGAAAAATAAAAAATATTAATCAATGACCGACAGTGTGAGGAATACAATACCGCAAGGGAATAACTCCGCTGTTTATTGCACAGTTTTGAGCTGTCGGTCGCCCTACTCAAAATAGGGTCTCTATTCAGAGGTATGCAATTATGACAAATTTCCAAATTCAAACCTTCACTGGTTCAATTCAAAATCAATCTGTTCAATTAATCAATGCACGTGAATTGCACGAAGCTCTAAAAGTTTCAACTCGTTTTCAAGATTGGATCAAGCGCAGAATTGCTGATTATGGTTTTACTGAAAATGAAGATTACACTTGCTTCTCAAATTTGAGAAGCACGGAAAATACTGGCTTGAACCGTTTTTGGGGCGGTCAAAATAAGATTGAATACCACATTACCCTCGATATGGCAAAAGAGCTGTGTATGCTGGAACGGTCTGAAATTGGTCGCCAAGCTCGTCGCCATTTTATCAAAATGGAACAGCACGCTATTGCTTTAGCTACTGAAATGCAAGCGCAAATGCTCGCCATTCCTACATTTTTACGCAACAATCCAGATGAATTAGCACGTTTAATTACCACTGCGCAAACCGCCTTTTTAACGGCAAACCCACAAGCGAAAGACTTTTTACGCTATCGTGAAATGGGCTTAAGTTATCGTGAAATTGGTACACTATTAGGCAAAACCAAAGATAGCGTGAAATGGATGGCATTTAAAATGCGGAATTTGGGCTTTTTTTCCTCCACATTACCAAAAACAGCTGCGGTGCAGTTGGATTTGTTGGCGTAAGGGGGAATTATGGCAAACCAATTTGAAATCGAATATGTATTAGACGAAATACGTAGCAATTTAGGCGGTTTACAATGTCTACGCCAACTGCTGGAAATCACCGACAACAGCGCCGACACCTTAAGCTATAACCAACTGGCGGGCATGATAGGTGTGTTTGTGGCATCATTGGATTGGCATGTGGAGGAAATCTCGACGTTGTTGCGACCTAAAAAAACATTGTGAAATTATGTTATGCGATGTAAATTAAAGGCTCTTTGGAGCCTTTTTTATTGGAGGAAATATGAAAAAATTTGCAATATTTTTTGCCTTAATAATTTCTACTTTTAGTTACGCAAATATGCTAGATACCAGTATCCCTAAATGTGATCAAGTTGGAGATACGATTGAAGGGATACTAAATGATAGAACTAAAGAAACAGGCATTGATTTTACACTTAAAGATGTATTTGTTGTCAGAGAGGTTAAAGAGAAAAATCAAAATAAAGACATTCGTTTATGTTACGCATTATTACAAACAGAAACATATAACAAATTAGAAATTCTCTATTCGATATGGGTTGAAGGTCGTCAGTTTTTTGTTGAGATAACAGATGCAAATCCAATTATTGATACCGAAACCTTATCAAAGACCCAAGAAAATTTACAAAACCAAATGGCAGAAAGTAAATTACAAGAATTTGAGATGGCTAAGAAATATGGGGATATGAAAGAAGCTTGTATGTCTTTAAGAGTTGCAAAAAACTTTTTCTTAAATGCAAAAAATGAAGAACAATATAAGCGTATCAGTGAACTATTGAAAAAAGAAAATTGCAAATAGTAAGAAACTCATCCCACTTCGGTGGGATTTTTTTTATCTTTTTTTTCAAAAATACCGCCTTTTTAAAATTTCCGTGTGAGAATTGTGTAAAACAATTTGCGGAGGTGTTTATGGTTGAATCTTTGGAAGATGTGGCTGAATTACTGCCTGAAACGGTGCAGCAGATGGTGGATTTGGTGGGCTTTGCTGCGGTGGAAAAAATTATTACAAATTTTGGCGGGGCAACTTTTCGATTTACTGATGGGGTGCATTATTTTCCAAAACTCAAAGCACTCATCGGTTTGGAAAGTGCGGTGAAATTACGAGAGGTTTTTCGTGGGGAGTGGCTGTATATTCCTCGTTGCCAAACGGCATTGCGTGTGTTGCGTAATTATCGTTTTAAAGCCGATTATGATTATCTTACCCAGCATTTAAATAAATCAGGGCGTATGGCAATGCTTGAGCTTTGTCCGAAATATCAACTTTCTGATCGGAGCGGTTGGGAGATTTTGGCACAGATTCGCCATCCTGAAGAATCCCATAATCTTGCCTTGTTTTAGTGCTGAAACCGCTCCTCTCTTCTCTTTACTCTGCTTTTAAGACAATACCCTTAATCTCAATAGATTAAGGGTATTTTTTATGTCTACTTTAACTTTTCTAGATATTTTTAACCGCTTAATTGGGCATGAGGGCGGTTATGTTAATGACCCTCGCGACCCAGGCGGGGAAACCAATTGGGGGATTACTAAACGCACAGCTTTGGCAAATGGTTATCAGGGCAATATGCGTGTGATGACTCGTGAGCAGGCTTTTAAAATCTACTACTCCGCCTTTTGGTTGCGTTATCAATGCGACAAGATGCCTGAAGCGGTGGCTTTCCAGTTTTTTGATGCAGCGGTAAACCATGGATTAGGCAATGCAAGCCGTATGTTGCAACGTGCGGTAAATGTGACGGATGACGGCATGATTGGCAATATGACCATTGCGGCGATTAAGAAGATGGCGATATCTGATGTGATTATGCGTTTGAATGCAGAACGTCTTGAGTTTTATTGCAAACTTGGCACTTTTGCAACCTTTGGTAAAGGTTGGGTGCGTCGTGTGGCGGGCAATCTTAAATATGGAGCGATTGATAATGAAGTTTAAGTTTTCAGACATTTTAACATGGGTTTTTGATTGGTTCGGCTTGAGAGGAAAACAAACCAAATATCGACCGCACTTTTATAGTAAAAATGCGTGGAGTTATGTATCTAGAGGGAAACCGACAGCAGCCAAGATGATTATGTTGAGGTTATGCCGATGAATAAGTTTTTTGAATTATTTACCAATAGTGATGGGCGCGCCAGCACCACAGGTTTTATTCAGTTTTTTGGCTTTTTGGTGATGGCTGGTGTGCTGATTTATGCGGTCTATCTTGACCGTTCTACGGTGACAGATTTGTTTTTTTATTTTGCTTGTTTTTGTGGTGGTTCTGCCGCAACCAAAGGGGCGGTGATGGCTTTTCAAGCTAAACAAACTAAGCCAGAAGAACAGATTACCGGTGAAACCTATGTGGAGCCAGAACAAACGGATAGACCAAGGGGGATTTGATGAGTATGCAGATTATTTTAGCAGGACTCGGGATTTTCGCGCTATTGGGTGCGTATGTGATGTTTAAGCTGAAACATGCACACCGTGAGATTGAGCAGTTATTAAAAACCAATGCCCAGTTGCAAACGCAAAAAGCCGTGGCTGAAACTCAAGTAAAACATTTTGAAGTGAGAAAGAAAAATGAAGAAAACACTCGTAACACTAGCCGTGATGATGTCATTAACCGCCTGCAGCAATCAGGCGATCTCCGTGATTAATCCAAGTTGCAGTGGATTTGGCATTATTACTGCCAGCAGACAAGATACCACGGAAACCTTGCGACAAATTGCGATACATAATGCGACCTATCGTGAGATTTGCACTAAAAGTAAGGAGTCAAAATGATTGACGATAAAGTGTTTATTGGGATTGGCACGACGTTGATTATGACATTAGTCGGCTGGGCGTGGAAATCGGTAAACGATAAAGTGGCTGAAAATGAGCATGCGATTAAAGCCTTAGAAAAGCAAATGCAACAGGATTTTCAGAGTAAAGAGCTTGCTGAAGTAAAAGATAAACACTTTGAAAGCATTTTGAAAGAGGTGCGCGATCAGTTGAAAGAAATCAATCAGAAGTTAGATAAAAAGGTGGATAAGTGATGTTAGATCAACTTGCGGAAAAAGAAGAAATCACCGCCAAACTGGATGAGATTTTATCTTTAAGCCGTACCGTCAATCACAAAATTGACCGTTTAGATGGACGGGTAGATGAAATTGATTCGCGCTTGGCAAAGGTAGAAGAAAGTTTGGCGAAATTAGGTGTGCGTGCTGCGGTTATTGGCGGGTTAAGTGGCTTGGTCGTCTCCGTTGGGTTTGAGCTGATTAAAGCAAAATTCGGGGGTTAAAATGGCACATGATGATAAAACCAAAGTAAGCGTGCGTCGTTATTATGTGTTTGATTGCTTAACACTGGAAATTGCCGCTGAAAAAGCAGGGGTATCTTACAACACGGCACGTCGCTGGAAACGTGAAGCTGAAGCCAAAGGCGATAATTGGGATAAAGTGCGTGATGCGAATACGATGGCTAGTGGCAAAGTGGAAGATGTGGCGCGCGGCATGCTGACTGCGTTTGTGCTTTATTTTGAAAACACGATGGATGAGATTAAGCGCGCGGAAGCATTGCCTGTGAGTGAAAAAGCGAAGTTGATTCAGGGCTTGGGCGATAGCTATTCGAAAATGGTGGCAAGCAGTAAGCGATTATTGCCAGAAGTGTCGGAAATGGCGACGGCAATAAAGACCATCACGATGTTTGGGGATTATATACAAGCCAATAAGCCTGAGTTGATTAATGAGTTTGCGGATTTGTTGGAAGGGTTTGGGGCGTTGTTGAATAAGGAATTTAAGGCGTGATAGTTACCGTGGGTAGGTATACCCACGGCTAATTATAGTCATAGTGGTTCCCCTTTGGGGAACGCTAACCTACCCCATCGGGGTGCATTATGCGTAAACCAGGGTATACCTACCCTGGGTAAACAGCGGAGATATATGAAAAATAAAGAATTATTAGCAGAATTAAAAGCCTATTCGGACAGCTTGCGACAAAAGGTCGAGGCAAAGTTTGAGGGGTGGGATGATTCTCTTGCTGCCATTAGTGAGCGACGCAAAAAGGTGTTAGATCCTGTTTCGGGCTATGACTTTTTTGTGTCGAATTACTTTCCGCATTATGTGCGTTCTCGCTCTCGTTCGCAGTTGCATAACTATCTTTTTGAGCAGTTGCCACAAGTATTACAACAGCCATCATCAGTGCATTTAGCCATTGCTGCGCCACGTGGTGAAGCTAAATCGACCTTGGTTTCCCAGCTCTTTACACTTTACTGTCTTGTGACACAGAAAAAACGCTATGCGTTGATTGTGATGGACAGTATCGACCAAGCCTATCCAATGCTGGAAGCCATTAAAGTCGAGTTGGAATTTAACCAACGTTTGCGCATTGATTTCCCCGAAATGGCAGGACAAGGGCGCGTGTGGCAAGCGGCAACCATTATCACGAAAGCCAATCAAAAAGTGCAAGTGGCAGGTTCTGGCAAGAAATTGCGTGGTTTACGTCATGGGGCGTATCGTCCTGACTTGGTGGTGCTAGATGATATTGAAAATGACGAACAAGTGCGGAGCCCTGAACAGCGTGACAAATTGCACGATTGGTTGAAGAAAACCGTCCTTCCGTTAGGGGCAGCTGGGGATAAGTTAGATGTGGTGTATATCGGAACTATCCTCCATTACGACAGTGTTTTAAACCGCACTTTATCAAGTAAAGCGTGGAAGACGGCAAAGTTTAAAGCCTTAATTCGTCAGCCTGATGATATGAGCCTGTGGGATAAGTGGGAGGACTTCTACTTAAACGAGGGCGAAGCGGTGGCTGATGCTTTCTATACGCAAAATCAAGCGGCAATGGATAAAGGCGCAGTAGTGAGCTGGGCTGCTCGTCCTATTTTAACCTTGATGAAAATTCGCGCTCGTGATGGGCATGCCACCTTTGATTCGGAATATCAAAATGATCCATTAAGCAGTGATGATGCGATGTTTGCCAATAGTTTGACTTATTGGACGGAATTGCCAGCAAATTTAATTTATTTCGGTGCGCTTGATCCCTCTTTAGGAAAAGCAGGGGCAAGCCGTGACCCCTCTGCCATTTTAGTGGGCGGCTATCACCGAGAAACAGGCAAGTTATATGTTGTGGAAGCGCAAGTGAAAAAACGTCTGCCTGATTTAATTATTGAAGATGTGATCCGTATGCAGAAGCAATACCACTGTCAGCGTTGGTTTGTTGAAACGGTGCAATTCCAAGAATTCTTAAAAGACGAATTAGTGAAACGCTCGGCACAACGTGGCATTCCTGTCCCTGCAACGGCGACGAAACCAAATACAGACAAAATGTTGCGTATTGAGAGCCTACAACCTCACATGGTGAATGGCTTGATTTTGTTACACAGCACCCAAGCAACCCTGATTGCGCAACTGCGCCACTTTCCGAAAGCCGATCATGATGACGGCCCGGATGCGCTGGAAATGTTGTGGCGTAATGCAGTGGGTAGTTCGGCAGCGATTGAGTGGATTGGGTTGGATCAGTTGGATACGTTTGATGTGGAAGATGAAGACGATGATCTTTATTCGTTTTGGCGAGATTAATTGAAATCGGGTTTCGCCGATGGCGATCTACTTTTTCTTTGCGCAAAAGTAGGCAAACGGTGCATGATGAAAGTGCGGTTGATTTTTTAGGGAGTTTAAATGGGATTTTTAGATAAGGTTAAAGGGCTTTTAAAAGGTAATGAAACAGAGCCAACACAAACCGATGAAGCGGAAGTGACTGCAACGGGGCGTGTATTAGATGATCACCCCTCTGCAAAAATTACGCCTTCAAAATTAAAGCAGATTTTAGAGGATGCCGAAAACGGCGATATTCAGGCGCAGCATCAACTTTTCATGGATATTGAAGAGCAAGATAGCAGTATTGCAGCGAATATGATGACGCGTAAGCGTTCAGTTTTAACACTAGATTGGCGTATTGTTGAGCCACGTAATGCGACACCTGCGGAAGAAAAATTGCAAGCAGAGATTGATGAGTTATTTTATCAATATCCCAATCTTGAAGACTTGTTTATGGATTTAATGGATGCCGTGGGACACGGTTTTTCGGCGTTGGAAATTCAATGGGCACAGGTGGATGGCAAATGGGTTCCAAAAGGCTTTAAACCTTGTCCTCAGTCTTGGTTTAAATTGGATAAAGACGATAGTTTATTGTTACGCACGCCAGCGAATCAAATGGGCGAGCCTTTACGTCCTTTTGGTTGGGTGGTACATCGCCATAAATCTCGTTCGACACAGTTGGCGCGTGATGGCTTATATCGCACATTGGCATGGCTTCATATGTATAAGCATTATTCTGTGCGTGATTTTGCCGAGTTTTTAGAGCTTTATGGTATGCCGATTCGCATTGGTAAATATGGTGCTGGTGCCACTAATGCGGAGAAACGCACGTTACTGCGTGCGTTGGCTGAAATTGGGCATAACGCAGCAGGCATTATGCCGGAATCGATGCAGATTGAACTGCATAATGTCGCTAATGCAGGTGCAGCATCGGGTAATAATCCATTTTTACAAATGGTTGATTGGTGCGAAAAATCTATTGCTCGGTTGATTTTGGGGCAAACCTTAACATCGGGGGCGGATGGTAAAAGCTCCACCAATGCGTTAGGCAATGTGCATAATGAAGTGCGTCGTGATTTGATGATTAGTGATGCGAAACAGATTGCACAAACTATCACTCAACAAATCATTTTGCCGTATTTGCAAATTAATGTTGATCCGAATATTGCGCCACATCGTATCCCTTATTTTGAGTTTGACACGAAAGAATATGAAGATTTATCGGTATTTGCAGATGCCATCCCTAAACTTACGGGCATTGGCGTGCAGATTTCGGAAAGTTGGGTGCGGGATAAATTAGGGATTCCTGAACCGCAGGAAGGCGAGTTGATTTTAAGCACACCGCAAGGCGAGAAAACAGACGAAAAAACCACCGCACTTTCTGCCGTGTTGAATCACGCCAAAGGCTGTACTTGCGGTTGTTGTGCTGCTGCGTTGTCGGCTCAGGATTCTCAAGATTTAAGTGATGTTATTTTGCCTCCTCAACAATTAAACCAGCAAATTCAACCTTTAGTCTCTGATCTTGCACAGGCATTTAATCAAGGAAAAGATTACGAAGAGGCTATGACAATCGCATTGTCGGCTTATCCTCATTTATCTGATGAAGAATTAGTACAAGGATTAGCGCAAGCCTTATTTGTAGCGGATATTTGGGGCAGAATCAATGGAGCAAAACAAAATGGAATTGGATGATTTTCGCTTTGCTATTGGTTTGCCACCCGAGAAAGCTATTGAATATTTATCTTCTAAAGGTTATGCCGTTGGCTTTCATTGGCATGAAATATGGCAAGAAGCCCACACTAAAGCCTTTACAGTTGCAGGTATTTTAAAACAGGACATTCTTACCGATATTCATCAGAGCCTAATTGAGGCGCAAAAAACAGGGATACCCCAGCAACAATGGGAAAAAAATATTGGGAAAGTGCTTTATGATAAAGGTTGGCTAGGAGCAGAAGCACAATTATTGGGTGATGAAAACGGTGAGTTGATGGGAAAACGTCTTACCCCTCATCGTTTAAATACCATTTACCAAACTAATATGCGAATCGCAGAACGTGTTGGTGAATATCAGGCGATGAAAGAAGTTGCGCATTTGCGTCCTTATTGGCGTTATGTCGCTATGTCCGATGCACGTCCAAGCCATGCTGCATTGCATAATTCGGTTTATCCTGTTGATGATCCTTTTTGGGATACCTTTTATCCGCCTAACGGTTGGAATTGTCGCTGCAAAGTCTTTGCCGTAAAAGAGCGTGATTTAAAGGAAAATGCTGACTGGCAGTTGCGTAAAACCACTGAAGAAGACTACGAGCAATATGTGCAAAATATCGGTGGTATTGATCGCATAATGACAGCTTATAAGCTACCTGACGGGCGATTATTTAGAACTGATGCTGGGTTTAATTATAACCCTGGTAAATCATACCTTGCTAATTTAGGGCAAACCATGCTTGAAAAGGGGGTTAATGCACCACCTAGAGTTGCGGCAGTCGCAATTAATGAAACATTTAAAAATGCTAAATTGATGACGGCATTTAAAAATGATTTTAAAAACATCGTTCAAGAAGTTAAAAAAACATTGGATAGTGGGAAATCAACACCGCAAAACAAATTGTTTTATGTTGGTGCTATTTTACCGCAAGTCTTAAATGTACTGGAAAACGAAAATGTTATATTAAAATCTTCGGTTATTTCTATTACGGACAATGTGCTTTATCATGCTTACAGAGATAGTAAGGCACAAAGAAAACAAGGAGATAAACGTTTACCGATTGAATTTTGGGAAAATCTACCTGAAATGCTACTCAAGCCAAAAGCAGTTTTAAGAGATAAAACAAGTCGCAATCCTAATATTAGAGAATCAACAATTCTTTATTTATTTGATAATCCAAATGGAAAAGCTGTGATCCGACTTAATTATAAGGAAAACGGTGTGGATACAAATAGCATTAGAAGTGGGGAAAAAATTCTAGATATAACAACGCTTCAGGACAAGAATAAATTTGATTTGCTTTACGGAGAAATTGATTAACGCCTACGCCAATGACAGGACTCGAACCTGCATAACCAGATAATTAAACCTTACCGTTACCCATTGGAAACAATTGGCGTAGGCGACTTAAATTGATGGTAGGATTCGAACCTACATAACTGGGCTTTTACCCCCTCCCTTTCCCCATTGGTAACAATCAATTTAAGCTTCCTAATCATATCTCGTCTTTTTAAGGTAAGCAATAGATGATCAAAATTGAAATAGAAAATGCAGAAAATATCTCAAGGTTATTAGGCAAAGTTGCCGAAAAAACGCAAAACCGTCAAGATTTAATGGCAGATCTTGCTGAAACGATGCGCCTTGCCGTGGATAAAAACTTTGAAATGGAAGGTCGCCCTGATTGGCAGGGTTTAGCCCACCCCAATAAAAGTGGAAAAATCTTACAAGGTAAAAGCCGAGATTTACGCTTAAAAATTATCACCAAAAGTGATAATAGCGAAGCGATTGTAGGAAGCAATAAGGTTTATGCTGCAATCTATCAATTTGGCGGTAAAGCTGGACGAGGTCGTAAAGTAGAAATTCCAGCTCGTCCTTTTTTGGCTTTAACACCTCAAGATAAGGCAGATATTTTGGAAGACGTGCAAGACTACTTCCAACGCTTAATTAAATAAATCAGAAAATCGCTCTAAATCGCACGTAGGGCGATTTTTTACTTTTAGGGTATAATGTTTCATCTTTAAATTTTTAAAACAATTTAAAACGGTTTTAAAGCGTTTTAAAATGGGTTTGGGTTGTTTTCAATCATTCAATCTTTCACGTCTTTAATGTGAGGCTTGTTCCTCATTGTCTAACATTTCAAATTATTGGGTTGTGCTGAAGCCAGTCATCTCTTGTTATCTCGTTCAATTCGATATTCTGCCATCCTAGATTGAGTTTTTAAGGATGGTTTAAGATGAAATTAACAGTTGCCGCTTGTAGTTTTGAAATTGACAAGGCGAAGTATGGTCGTATCCAACTTTTACCTTATGGCAAATTTCGCGCCACAGACGGCAGACCAACGGATGTGGAGGCATGGTATGTAACAGATACAAATGGCGCGGATGTGGTGGCGTTGGCAAATAATCAACGCAATCCCCTTCCTATTGATTATGAACACCAAATTATTCACTCCCTAAAAAACGGCAAAGAAGCACCGAGTGCAGGTTGGATGGAATATCTCTATTTTAATCCTCAAGGGATTTTTGCCGATGTTCGCTGGACGGATAAAGCCGCGGACTATATCAAAAATGGCGAATATCGTTATATCTCGGCTGTGTTTGCTTACGACACAGACGGCTATGTTCGCAAGATCTTTCATGCTGCATTAACCAATACGCCTGCTTTAGATGGCATGGATGAAGCAATGGTAGCAGCCAGCGTGAATTTATTACAAGAGGACAATCCAATGGATAAAAAATTATTGGCAGCATTATGCACACTGTTTGCTTTAAAAGCAGATGCAAGTGAGGCTGACATTACGGAGAAAGTGACCGCACTTTCGGCAGCTAAAGGCGATAGCGCTGTGGACGTGTTAGATGTTTACGCAAAATTAGCTGAAAAAGAACAATCAGTGGCAGCGTTATCCACACAAGTGGGCAACCCTGATCCTGCTAAATTTGTGCCAGTCGAACAGGTAGCCGCATTACAGGCTGATTTTAATGCACTTAAAACATCTGTAGAAGCAGACAAGAAAGCGGCATTAATCACAGCGGCATTATCGCAAGGCAAACTGGCTCCTGCATTAAAAGATTGGGCGCAAAGTTTATCTGTTGAGGCATTAAGTGCTTACTTAGAAAAAGCACCTGCAATGGCCGCATTAAGTGGTGAGCCACAAGCAAAAGACGATCCAGAGCAGAACGTGGCGGCGTTAAGTGCGGCTGAACAAGCGGCAGCACGTGCGCTTGGTATGACTGAAGCGGAATTTATAGCAGAACATAAGGAGCAAAAATAATGAGCTTTAAAAAATCAGAAGTTTTAAAGGCAATTGAAACCCAGTTTAAAAAAGATTTTGCTGCAGGTTTAGGTTTAATTAAACCGCAGTGGGACTTGATTGCAATGAAGGTATCCTCTAACACCAAAGTGAACACCTATGGTTTCTTAGGCCAGTTCCCGAAAATGGTGGAATGGGTAAATAAACGTCAGCGTAAAGCAATGCAAGCACAAGGCACCAGCATTGAAAACAAACTTTACGAAAGCACGGTGGGTATTCCTCGTACCGATATTGAAGATGACCAAGTAGGTTTATTCCGTCCAATGGTGCAACAGGCAGCACAAAGTGCGGCTGAATTGCCTGATGATTTGGTGTTTGGTTTGTTAAAAGCAGGTAAAACCACGCTTTGTTATGACGGCCAAAATTACTTTGATACTGATCACCCTGTTTACCCAAATGTGGATGGTACAGGTGCAAGTAAAGAGCAAAGTAACTTAACGACTGGCACAAAAGATGATACACCAACATTCTATCTTTTCGACACCACCAATGCGATTAAACCGTTAATTTGGCAAGAACGTACTGCACCAGAAATTGAAACGAAATTTGATCCTTCCAAGTCTGACACCGTATTTAACGAAGATATTTACGAATGGGGTGTGCGTGCTCGTGGTGCAGCCGGTTTTGGTTTTTGGCAGTTAGCGCACTGTGTGGAGAAAACTGAACTTACTGCGGAAAACATTATGGCAGTCATTGCCAAAATGCAATCCTTAAAAGGTGACGGTGGCAAGTTATTGAACATTCGTCCGAATGTGATTTTAGTGCCACCTGCACTTGAATTCAAAGCACGTCAAATCTGCGAAGGTGAATTAATTAACGGCACAACTAATATCTTAAAAGGTCGTTTGAAAGTGATTGTGTCTCCACAAATCATTGCGGAATAACCATCAATAAGGGCGAGTAATCGCCCTTTAGGAGCAAAAATGGCAAAGAAAAAACAAAACAAGACAGACGATGAAGTGAAAACCGATTCTGCGGAAAACACCACAGAAACCGACCGCACTTTAGACGAGTCAAATGACGCACCCAAAGGCAGTGATGTGATTCATCCTATTGCCTATGCAGTGACGTTACGTGCAATTCATCCGCAAGCCTCTTATGGTCGCTGCGGCTATCGTTTTAACAAAGAAAGTGCGGTGGAAATTCCAGTTGAAAACTTGACGGGTGAGCAAGTCATTATGCTTGCTGAAGATCCCTGGTTAGAACTTATTCCCATCTGCGATAAATAAGGATGAGTGATGCATTACGCCAGTGCAGAAGATTTTGTGTTACGTGTAGGGGAAGTGCAAGCCATTGAACTGACCGACCGTGATTTGACTGGGCAAGTTAATGACAATTTGCTTGATGTTGCATTGTCTGATAGCTCAAGCCAAATTGATGGTTATTTGGCAGCACGTTATACCCTCCCTCTTGTGAGTGTGCCACAAAACTTAGTGCGACTTTGTTGTGATTTGGCACGTTATCGTTTAGCGAGTATGTCTCATGTGACGATTACAGAAGAAATTATTACCCGCTATAAATTAAGTTTAAAAGAACTTGAGGATATCAGTGTGGGTAAGATTTCGCTTGGGTTGCCGCCTACAGAGAATAATGATGCCAACGAACACGACAATGGCGTGATTTTTACTAATCCGAAAAACAGGATTTTTGCGCGTGATCACTCAAATTGAAAATGCTCTTGTAGAACGCCTACAGCGTGGCTTAGGGCGTTTAGTCAATACCGTTAAAAGCTACGGTGGCGAGCTCGATGATGAAAGTCTTGGGACATCACGTTTGCCGATGTGTTTAGTCACTTTTGGGGGCGCACGTATCGAACGTATGGGCACTAATTTGAAGCGTCATCAATCCACAGCAAACTTTGTCATTATCGTGGCAGTAAATAGCTTGCGTAGCAATATTGCGGCACGACAAGGCGGAGCGGATAAACGAGAGGTGGGCGTTAATCAGTTGATTACAGCCGTACGCCGTTTGTTAGATGCGCAAACCTTAGGGCAATTAGTCAAGCCATTGAAACCGACCAGGGTGCGTACGCTCTTTAATAATGCCACTTTTAAAGGTGGGGCGATAACAGCTTATGCGATTGAGTATGACGCAGTCTATGAGGATTTAAGCCCGTTAGAAGATGGACGTTATCCTGAAATGACACAGGATAGCAAAAATCCTGATTATTTGTTTACGCATTATCATGGTGAGCTATCGCCACCAGAGCCGATGTTAGAACGTATTGGTAACAACATTTATGACCCAATAAGCGGTGCCAAAGTGCCGTTTGAGGTGGAGACACAAAATGAAAGTGAAAGCAGCAATAGGCATTAAGGTGCCGATGGAACATCAGCCTTATACCTATATTGAACAAGTACCGGTAGAGGTAGAGCCGTCGATTTATTATCAACGTCGTATTAATGATGGCGATTTGATTGTAATCACAGAAACACGTTCACGCAAAGAACAGGAGAAAGACAATGGATGAAACGAATATTGATTTTGATAATATCCCGACGAGTCTTCGTAAACCGGGTGTTTATACAGAATACAACTCACGCAATGCAGTGAGTACTTTGCCAACAAATGAGCAAAATGTCTTAATTGTGGCACCGATGTTAAATGCAACAAAAACATTTAGCGCACCGACACCGATTTATTCAGATGTGGATGCGAAAAATACATTTGGTGCTGGGTCTTGGGCTCACTTAATGGCGCGTATTGCTATCCAAAATAATGCCATAATCCGTTTAACGGTGATTGGTTTAAAAGAGAGTGATTCAGGTGTGGCGGCAACTGGCACCATTACGCTAACAGGCACAGCAAGCAATGCAGGGGTGCTTAAAGTTATCATTGGTGGTCTTGATTATGCGGTGGCAATTGCTAAATCGGAAACCGCTGCCAACATTGCCACCCGTTTAAATGCAGTGATTAATGCAGGGGAATATTGTCCTGTCAGTGCGACAGTCAATGAAGGTACCGTGACGCTTACCGCAAAATGTAAAGGCGAAATTGGCAATGAGATTAGTGTCAATGCCACATTAAGCGTAAATGATATGGCAGTGAATGTTTCTGCCCTTGCAAATGGTGCCGAAAATGCCGATTTAGCAGCGGCATTAGCATCTGTAGCTGGTCAGCATTATCACGTGATTATCTCCCCTTTTGCGGATGATAAAAATGCGAAAGCCTTGCGCGAACATTTAGAGTCGGTAGCAAGTCCTGTTGAGAAAAAACCAGGTGTTGGCGTATTAGGTTTTAATGGTTCGTTGGCAAGCGGTACCACTTATACCGAGAAAATTAATGCTAACCGTATTACAGTGGGTTGGTATAAAGGGGCGGTGGAATCTAATGCCTTAATCGCTGCGGGATATGGGGCGGTTATTGCAGGCGAAGAAGACCCAGCTAAACCGTTAAATACACTTGAGATTAAAGGTTTAACCCCTGTTGATGCCACTCAAACACCGTTAAAAACCGAAGTCAATCAGGCGTTATTCCACGGTTTAACCCCTATTACAGTGGTCAATAATCGTGTGCAAATTATGCGTGCAATTACGACTTATACCAAGTCACCGGCGAATGTAGATGATCCTGCGTGGTTAGACTTAACCACAATTCGTACACTTGATTATACGCGTAAAGCCATTGAACAGCGTATTGAGTTACGTTTCCCTCGTGCGAAATTATCTAATCGCACCCCACCAAAAGTGCGGTCGGAAATCCTTGATGTGCTCTATCGTTTAGAGCAACAAGAGATTTTAGAAAATGTGGATGCGAATAAGGGTAAATTGCTTGTTGTTCGCAATGGCAAAGATCCAAATCGTTTAGATACGGCAATCCCAGCCGATGTGGTAAATGGCTTGCACGTTGTCGCTAACCGAATTGATTTAATTTTATAGGGGGCGTAAATGGAAAAATATGCTGGAATGGCGGTGTTAGAAGTAAATGGCGTTGAATTTGAAATTACCGATTTAAATGTCACAAAACAAACTGGGCGTAAATTAGTCAAAACCATGAATTCTGAAGGTCGTGCACGTGGTTTTGCCAAAGGCATTACGACCTGGGAGCTGTCAGTGACTGCTGCTCTGCCGATTGATGGTTCAGAGATTGATTGGGCTGGTATCAGTGATGCGAAAATCACGGTATATCCGCTTAATCAAGAAGATAAGCGTACGTCTTACCTTGGTTGCTTTACTACCCAAGTAGGCGAGAAATACACGGTGGATAACGAAGCCGTTATTGATATCCAGATGAATGCGCTTAAAGAGGTAAAAGAATAATGCGTTTACTTCTTGGTATCTCTTATGAAGACAAGCGTTATTTTGACTTTGACGTGCGATTACTAACCTTGGGTGGCGAATGTGCTGCCCTTGAGAAAGTCGCCGAGCTTGGTTTAGATGAGAAAGAAAACCTCACGAAAGCGGAGCAAATGCTCGTGGACTTGGCTTATTTATCTGAACAGCTTGATATTATCGGTCTTGCGCAAGATAAGCTCACGCCACAGTTTTTACTGGATAACCTTGCCACGGATGATTATGTGCTGATTACGCAAGCTATCGCTGAACTACGAAAAAAGCACATCGACGCTGGGGAAAACCCGAGCAAAGCCGAAACCGAATAAAACAACATTACGGTGTGTTTGATGCCGAGAAGAATTACCGAAGTGCGGTTATTTTATTGGCTAAATTTGGGTTTACTGCTGAAGAAGTACGAGCAATGTGTCACGCTGAAGTTGCTGCGTGGGTGGCAAGTTGGCAATATTCGCAAGGTATTAAAACTCAGTCAGAAAAAGGCAACACGGTGCATTACAACCTTATGCGTCGTAAAACTAAGGGGGCGTAAGCCCCTTTTTTTGTGGATTTAAAATGAGTTTAAAGAGGGTTTAAAAATGGCTGAGTTGAATTTAGCGTTGAAGCTGAAAGCGCAAGACCAAGCAAGTCGTGTGTTTCGACGAGCGCAATCGCAGATTACGCAAAGCACACGTGCTATGGCTCAAGCGCGTGAAAGGTTAGGCGTGCGAAGTGAACATAAAATCCAACAAGAAATTAATCATACCATTGCCGCTTATAACCGATTAAAACGTAGTGGCACAGCCACTAGTCGCGAATTAGCGCGTGCGGCTGAAGCGACGCGCTCAAAAATTGCTGGGCTTAATGCGGAAATGGGGAAAACCACGTGGGGGCAACGATTAGGCAATGTTGGAACTGCCATTGCCAGTGTGGGCGCAGGCATGGCGGCTGGAGCTATGGTGATGGCGCAACCCATGAAAAAGGAAATGGACTATGACCGACGCTTGGCGATGGTATCTAATACTGCCTTCTCCGACCGAGACGTAGCTGGGCGAATTGCAGGAAAGAAAGAATTACATGATGCGGTGAAAAGTGCGGTAGAAACTGGAGGGGGGACGAAAGAAGAAGCCTTAGGCGCGTTAGATAAGTTATTAGCCTCCGGTACTGTGAAAGCTGAAACCGCAATGAAGTTATTGCCTACTTTACAAAAAGGCGCAGTGGCAACAGGTGCAAGTACAGAAGATTTATCGGCGATTGCAATTTCCGCTATGCAGCAATTTGGCATCAGCGAAGATCAAATTGGTGCGGTATTAGATAAGGCTGTGGCGGCTGGGCAAGCAGGTAACTTTGAACTTGCCGATATGGCACGTTGGCTTCCACAACAAATGGCGGCAGCTAAATCGGCTGGGCTTTCGGGCATGGATGGCTTTGAAGCATTATTAGTCGCAAACCAACAAGCGCGTGTTACCGCAGGGACAAGCGATGAAGCGGGGAATAACCTGGTTAATTTACTCGCCAAACTTACGTCTAAAGAGACTGCAGATCGTTTTTCTAAATTAGAAATTAAAGGCAAAGATGGCAAAACCCACGGCATTGATTTTATTAAATCCATGGAGAATGAGAAGAAACAAGGTAAAAATTCTATTGAGGCCTTTGGTTCTATTATGGATATGGTCGTAGGAGAAGACAAACGTTATCAAGCCTTAAAAGCAAAATTGAAAACAGCCAAAAAAGAAGAACAGCAAGCCTTAATAGAACAAATGACAAACTTAGTAGAAGGTACGGCCATTGGGCAGATTATTTCTGACCGTCAAGCCTTGATGGCACTTCTTGGGATTCGCAACAATGTTGAACTAGGCAAGCAAGTAAAAGAAGATGTCACGAATTCTGACGGTGCTACAGATAAGTCCCATAAAGTTGTGATGTCAACTAACAGTGCAAAAGTAGAACAAGCTAAAAATGCAGTTGAATTTGCACAAATGGAAGGCATGAAAAGTTTTAATAATGCACTTGGCGATGCGGCTACAAAACTGGCTGAATATGCGAAAGCCTATCCTGATTTAACCTCTACACTGACTACAGCAGGCACCTTTATTACAGCATTAAGTACGGCTGCGATTGCAGCTAGTGGTGCATTAGCATTATTGGGAGTTAAACGAGGCGGAATTGGGCTTAGTGATGTAGCAGATGTCGCTGGCAATCTAGGGAAAGGGAAAAACGGTTTAAAAATTAAAGGGGGCGGTAAGTTAGGCAGTATTCTTAGTGCAGGGGCACTTTTTACCAGTGGTTTAATGATTACTGGAGAACAACGTACAACGGAAGAAGCGAAGGCTGAAGAAAAAGCCGAAGCCAAAACTGCGCAAGAAAAGCAGTTAGAAAATCAATTTTATGCCAATGCTTACAGTGGCAATAAACCGACCACAACCCATTACGCACCGCAAGGTTTCGGTTATAACAAAAATTCAGTCTGGGGGACGGCTTCTCGCTCAGGCGAAGTGGCTGAAATTGCACGTAAAAATAAAGTTGCCGCTTTACGCCTTGAGCGAGGCACACTCACGCAAGCTCAATATGATGAGCGCACACGCCAAAGTGCGGTGAAAATTGCGGAAATTCGCAATCAGGGGAAAGGCTATTCAGGTTTATCTGTAGCGGCTAATGACACCGACTCCGCTTTAAGTCGCACACTGGGAGATTTATCTAACTTGGCTAACTATCAAGCGGATTTTCAGCATTTTGGACAGACGATTAGTGATGGATTAAAAACCGCCATTGAAAGCCAAAATTTCACGATTCAAAACGAAATTAAAGTGGATTTAGATGGGCGGATTGTGGCTGAGCAAACGTCTCAGTATCAATATCAAGACTTAAAACGGGGGTAAAAGATGGCTGGTTGGACAATGCCTGTGCAACGTGCGAGTTTTCGCGGCGTGCGTTTTGATGTGCTTTCGGTGGATGATGATGTCTATCGCTCGACCATTGAGCATGCTTATCCTTTCGTCAATGGCGCAGACGTGGAAGATTTGGGATTAAATCCATTAACCGTGCGTATGCAAGCCGTATTTTATGAGGCAGGCTATTACACGGACTTTAAGAGGTTTTTAAGCGTGCTACAAAAATCAGGGGCGGCAACATTAGTGCATCCGATTCGTGGGCGTTTGCAAAATATGATTTGCACTGGTGCGAGTTTTCACCACGAAGCGGAGATGATTGATTATGTGGCGTTAGATTTGACTTTTATCGAATCTACGCCAGCTAAACCGATTTTTGTCTTTAATTATTCCCTATTGGCAAAAATAGATGCCTTACTGACTGAATTAGAAAATTTTGTTGATGATGTGATCGCATTGTATGGCGAATTTATGGAGATTGTTGCCTTTGCCGCTAATACAAAATCACGTTTATTGGGTGTTTATGGCGCATTATTTGGCTGTTTTGAGCAAGTCCGCGGGTTATTTGATTTTGACAAAACTAAGTATGGTGTGTCGCCTGTCGTGACACAAGATAACTTTAAAGCAAAATCTAGCCGTGCTGTGCGTGATTTGGTAACAATGATTGATTCGGGATTGCGCCAAATTGCTGCGCGCAAGGACTTAACTACCCGAGCAAAATTTGATGAGGTACTTCGCACAATACATCAAATTAAGCATATTCCTGCTGATTTGGTAAGTGGTAAGTGGTAAGTGGTAAGAATATTAAATCTGCCAAAGAACAAGCGGCGTTGAAATCATTAACGACCTCTTTTAGTAAGGATGATACTGAATCTGTGCATTTAATGATGCAGTTAGCCTCTAGTGTTGCTTTGTTGCGTATTGCCACTGAATTGGTAGAGGACGATGATTTATTGCCACAGGATATTGATTACATCACGACTCAAGTGCGGTCACAAATTATGGATAATTTACAATTGTTACGCAAACAAGTGGACGATGAACATCGTGGGGAAAAGATCAGGGTATTAAGCACACCTAATACGAGTTTTTATACGGCTGCGCACAATACGGCAGAGCAATTACGCAATAAAGTGCATAAGTTTACTCAACTTGCCCTTACGGCAATTAATCGTAAACCGCCTTTAATGGTGCGTGAGGTGCCATTTAGCGGGACGGTACAACAAATTGCACATGCATTTTATCAGGATTACAAACGCGCAGATGAATTATTAAGATTGAATCCGCAGATCCGTTATCCAAATTTTGTTGAGCGTGGGGAGTGGTTAAACAGCTATGTCAAATAATTACCCTTATGAAAATGATGTTACGGTGGAAGTGAACGGTAAAGCCCACAATAGCTGGAAAAGTTATGATATTGATAGTGACTTTTTAATCCCTGCCGATGCCTTTAAATTTGATTTGGGCGTGCCTTCAAACAGCACGGTTTTACCTGATTTTTCGGGAGCAGAAGTGAAAGTGCGTATTAATGGCAAGCTGGTAATGACAGGCATCGTGGATACGACACAGCATACTATGAGTAAAACTAACCGCACTTATAGCCTCAATGGGCGAGATCGTGCGAGTATCCTTGTGGATTGCTCTGCCCCAATTACCAATGTGAAAGGCTTGACTGTGTTGGATGCAGTGAAAAAGATTGTTGAGCCACTTGGTATTAAAAAAGTGGCATTGCGTGCGGAAAATAATCCAACATTAGATAAAGTCGATATTGACGTGGGCGAAACCGCATGGAACGCGGCAATGCGTTGTGCGAACTCGGCAGGCTTGCACTTGTGGTTTGAGCCAAATGGAGAGCTGATTGTGGGCGGTGCGGATTACAGCACGCCACCTGTGGCGACCTTGTGTTGCATGAAAGATGGTAAGCGAAACAACTTTGAGCAGTCGGATTTAACGTTTGATGTATCAAATCGGTTTAGCGAAGTCACTTTTCTTGCACAAAGCCACGGCAAGCAAGGGCAAGACAATAAAAACGATCTGAAATGGGTTTATCACGATCCTGAAATGACTACCTACAAGCCGAAAACCGTGGTGGTATCTGATGTGGATAACTTGGAAGCCTTGCAAAAATGGGCGAAAAAATACATTGCGGACAGTATGCTGGAAGGTTTTACCCTTACTATCGTTGTACCCGATCACAAAATGCAAGACGGTACATTATGGCAACCAGGGCAACGTGTGCACGTGATTTGCGAGGAATATGAGATTGATGCGATCTTTTTCTTAATGGGGCGACGTTTTACGCTGAGCCGAAACGCTGGCACACAAACGGAACTACGCTTTAAACAAGACGGCATCTGGACACCAGATGCTTACAGTGCAAAAGCAGAAAAAGCTCGCAAGCGCAAAGGCAAGAAATTAATGGCGACTAATGGACATGGCAGCTGGGTGGCTGCGAATTAAGGGGACAACATGAGACGATTAAGCCAAGCCATTCAACAAAGGGCGCAAGGTGCGGTGGACGAAATCCGTCAAGCCTTTCGCGGTGTGTTGCACTTAGTGAAAAGTGCGGACAATATTCAGAAAGTTCAGGCATCAGGGCTTGCGGATGAAACCTTGCAAGATGTGGAGTTGATGCAGCAGTTTGGTTTTACCTCTGTGCCTCCGGCAAACACGCAAGCAGTGATTTTACCCATTGGCGGACAAACTACCCACGGTATTGTGATTGCGACCGAGAACGGTTCTTTCCGCTTGAAAAATCTGCAAGGCGGCGAAGTCGCTATTTATGATGAAAGTGGCTCTAGCATTGTATTAAAAAAAGGGCGGTTGATTGAAATTGATTGTGATGTATTAAAGATTAACGCTACAACAAAAGTGGATATATCAAGTCCATTGGTTGAAACCGATCAGGTTTTTACCGCCCAAGGGCAAATCAATGGTAATGGTGGTATGGCTGTGCAAGGTGGCAGCGGTGCGAGCTTTACTGGTAATGTACAGCAAAGTGGCGGTAGCTTTACGACCGACGGCGACGTGAAAGCAGGTATAATTTCGTTAAGTAACCACAAACATACTGGCGATAGCGGAGGCAAAACCAGTAAACCTGAATAATCTAACCTTAAAGGAGATGCTGAAACCCTGCATCTCCTTTCTTTTTACCTCTTATCTTATCCTGTCAATATGGACAGAGAGATCAGCCCGCTTACCGGGGACTATACAAGTAAACAAATCAGTACGCTTGCCAATGCAGCGTATATCAGATTGACCACACCATTAGGCTCTTGGTGGGCAGATGGGCGTGTAGGCTCTCTGCTTCATCTTATTCCGCGCGAAAAAGATTTGTCACGCATAGGTTTAATTGCACAACAATATGCCGAAGAAGCCTTGCAACCCTTGATTGATGATGGACGTGCGGACGAAATTATTGTCAATCATACCCAACCACATAACGGTGTATTGATTTTAGATATATCCATCCGAGATAACCGGGGCGAAACCTATCATTTTAAACACCCGGTAAAAGTCATTTAAAAAGGGTTTAAACCATGTTTATTGTGCCGAGTTTAGAAGATATTCGCCAAGCGATTTTGCGCGATGTGCAGTCATTAGAGCCGAGTGCTGATGTGAGCATAGATAGTGACTATTATGCACGTGCCAGTAGCCTTGCTGCCGTAGCGGAAGGGATTTATGCTCATCAAAAATGGATTATTAAACAATTCTTTCCTGATACTGCCGACACAGATTTTCTTGAAAAACATGCTGGCTTGCGTGGTATTCGCCGTCGTAATGCGACTTATGCTAGTGGGCGTGGCGCAACAGTGACAGGTACCCCTGATGCGGTGATTAAAGCTGGATTACAAATTAAAACAGACGATAACCGATTTTACGAAACCACCGAAAGTGCGGTGATTTCTGCAAGTGGTTCTGCCGTTGTTGCCGTGCGAAGTCTTGCGACAGGTGCCAGCCAAAATATTAAAACTGCGATAAAAGCAAACTTTATGGCAGCACCTTTAGGCGTGCAATCCGATGTGGTGCTAAATGATGTAATTGGTGCAACGGATGCAGAAAGCGATGCGTCTTTGCTCGAACGTTTGCTTGAGATTATTCGCCGACCACCTGCTGGGGGCAATCGTTATGACTATCGTACATGGGCATTATCGGTGGATGGCGTGGATGCTGCTTATGTTTACCCATTGCGTCGTGGGCTTGGTACGGTAGATATTGCGATCACATCAAATAACGATGTGCCAAGCGATGAAACAATACGTCGCTGCCAAGAATATATTGACGATGTGCGTCCAGTAACCGCTCGTGAAAGCAAAGTCGTGAAACCTGATGTAACAAAAGTCAATTTTAATATTCAGGTAAAAATCAGTGGCGTGACCTTACCCGAAATTAAGGCAGCGATTTCTACCGCACTTGCGGATTATTTTAATACGCTAATCCCAGGCGATGATTTGATTGTGTCGCAATGTGAAGCGGTAGTAAATAACTTGGTCGGTGTGGTTGATCGTAAGTTTACGGCACCTATCACTAATCTAAAAGCGGATGTGCGTACAAAAATTGAGTGGTTTCGGTTAGGTCAAATCACCGTTACGGAGATGGCATGATGCAAACTGACCACAAAAAGGTGTTAACAAAACTTTATCCGCCTGTTTCATACGACGTAAATGGAGAGCGTTTTTTAGCACAGTGTGAGGTGGATGGTAATGCCTTTGACCGATTACAAAAAAGTGCGGTGGATTTATTGCAAATTATTGAACCTTCCACCTCCAATACGATGTTGTCCGATTGGGAACGTTTATGCGGCATAAAAACAGATTATACCAATAACTATCAAGCACGAGTAAAACGTGTCATTGCCAAGTTAAATGCGATTGGGGACTTATCTATTCCCTATTTTAAACGGATTGCGGAAAGTATTGGATATCGCATCGAAATTAAAGAGTTTTCTCCCCTTGCGAATGACTTACCAACGACGGGAGATTTGGTTCAATTTCGCAATGAAGCGCGCGATAACTTGATTTTTATGTGGCGAGTATCGGTGCTTAATGGGGATGACAATATTGTGTATTTTCGTGCAGGCACCTCCTTTGCGGGTAATCATTTAGTGGAATTTGGCGACCCCATTATTGAGGAATTCTTCCGAGATTTAAAACCTGCACATACTTACTGTTATTTTGCTTATCAAACAGGATCTTAATATATGAAAAGTTTAATGCCTCAAATTGATTCAAATGATGGCCTTTTTCACAATGGTAATCCAGCAACAGGCGAACAAGGCACACGAGTAACCGATACGTGGCTTAATAATTTGCAAGACCGAGTACGCGATGTACAAGCGGAAGCTCATTATGTGTTGCAAAAAGCGGGGTTTACCCCGAAGGCAGAAACACAAACGCAGTTATATCAAGCGATTGTGAAGATTATTGATGACAACCGTAAATCCGCCAGCACAATGCAAAAAGGCGAAGTGCGGTTGACTAGTGATACAGGGTTGGACAGCGAAGAACTAGGATTAACTGCCAAAGCAGGTAAAAAACTCGCGCAACTGATTGCGACGGTGCAGCTTGCGTTAAATAACTATATCCCTCTTAACAAACGATCATCCGCAGTCAATAGCAACGACGAAAATAATGTAGCAACATCAAAAGCGGTTAAAACGGCTTATGATAAAGGTGTAGCCGCCGAAGAGCTTGCCAATAAAAAATGGACAGCAAAACCGGCAACGGAAACCGAGCCTGGTATTTTACCAATATCTCACAAAACAGATGGGGCAGACAAAAATAAGTTTGCCTCCGAATATGCGGTAGGCGAGGCTGCTAAAAAAGGTTTGCCTTTAGGTGCTGTAGTGTCATTTCCTCGTGCAGTAACCAATCCACTTGGTTTTTTACGTGCTGATGGTTCAACGTTCAGCCAACAAACCTTCCCCGATTTATACCGCACTTTGGGCGACAGCAACCAACTTCCTGATTTAACCCGTAGTGATGTGGGGATGACAGCTTATTTTGCCGTGGATAATATCCCTTCTGGGTGGATTGCCTTTGATAGCATTC